>MDTC01047368.1_pt1 | contig 41779 bp, 34 predicted proteins | sample 811181 | NCBI WGS metagenome assembly MDTC01 (sample SAMN05326644, study PRJNA326480) | marine metagenome | isolation source: seawater | place: Pacific Ocean: North | collected 2011
AGCCGCGAATCCGGCGCAGCCGGACGTTGCGGATCGGATATTACGAATATTGGTGCGTAGTGAGCACCCTACAATGATTCGATGACAGTTTGAATTGCAGGAGCGGCTCTCGGCTCTGTAGGAGCGGCTTCAGCCGCGAAGATTGCGAATGGACCGGACATTTGCATTATCGGTGGTCGGAGCCCACCCTAAAAAAACCGGATTATAGAATTTAAATACGGTTTAAATTTGGAAAAATCTTTAGGGTTGGTTTGCCCACCATGGTAAGCAGCAATGACTTAAATACAGGAGTTAAGCTTCAGCTTTGACACCTATTCTGAATCAGAATCGCCAGAAAAACGCTTGAAAACCCGAAAAAAACGTCCAAACAATCCTGCCAATGTCACTCAAAACATACTGATCCATTCACAGATTCCCAACCAATATCACCACCTGAACCAATGAAATAAAATCATATCCGGCAATTCATTACACCAATAAATCCTGGCTTAAGGGTCTGTATATTCCATCTAATGAGAATCTAATATTCATTTATTGCAATCACAGATCTCCATATAAATTGGCCACACCAATCTTTATTTACCGATCCTGAACCGGGCAAACCATGAGAGGTATTCATATTGGGTTATTGCGATCATTATCATCAGATGTTAGTAATAAAAATAGTAAATTTACACCCGGTTTAATATTCAGGAGTGTCAGGTGCAGAAATCTTTTCAACTTATGATCAGTAGTTTAGTCGTAACCGGATTGCTATCCAGCTGTACAGCAATGACTCAAAAATCCGCAGAGAAACAGGCTCCTTCTTCTGCTGAACAGGAATACACTCAGATTATCGCCTTCGGAGACAGCTACTCTGATGATGGTGCTTCTTACGAAATCACCAACCGTATGGTTGATCAGGGCGTCAAAGATTCGATGATATTCCCCGGTGATCTGTATTGGCAAAACCGCTGGACCAATGGCCCAACAGCGGTAGAAGTAATGGCTGATGAGCTTGATATCCCACTGATTGATTACGCCGTCGGCGGTGCCAAAAGTGGTGAAGATAACTACTACCACTGGATGAATCCGTACGAAAAAACAGGTGTTATTGGCCAGGTTGAAAGCTTTTCAACGACTCTGAACGGCCAGCCCGCGGATGCTGACGCGCTGTATTTTATTTTTATCTCAGCCAATGACTTCTTTGAGCATACCGATTACGCACTGGAGGGCACGGTCACTGCCCTCGCAGATTCAGCTGTGGCAAATATTGATAAAGCAGTAGCGCAACTCAGCACGCTTGGTGCAAAGCACTTTATGATCGTAAATTCTTCCGACCTGGAAATTCTGCCTGCCGTTACCGCAGCAGGACAAACAGAACTGGCCAGTGAATTTCAGACCCGCTTTAACACCCGCCTGCAGTCCTTAACGGAAACTCTGGTAAACAATACCCATGTTGATATCACTCTGTTCGATCACATAGCCGCCAGCAATATGATCATGAAGAATCCCGAAGATTATGGTTTCACTAACCTGACCGATGCATGCCAACCTGTGTATCCAGAAGTTAAGCCCGTTTGTGGTTCTCCAGATGAATATTATTTCTGGGATGAATGGCACCCGACCCGCCATGTACATGCCATCATGGGAGAAAAAATGGCGGAAGCAGCTCTGTAGGCGCGCTCTGCAGGAGCGGTTTCAGCCGCGAAGATTGCGAATGGGCCTGCGGCCATCGGAGCTGAAGCACCTCCTACAATTGCGAAATCCTTTGTAGGCCTGCATTTTTTGTAGGAGCGGCTTCAGCCGCGAAGCCGGACATTACGCATCGGATATTACCAATATCTGATCCCCATTGCCTGCTCAACTCTTTAAATCTGCCGGTCTGTTTCTGTCACTTCGCTTCTGCCGAATCGTTTGTCTCTTGCCAGCTGTGCGCCCCCGGCCCATTAATCCTGCGCGCCCTGACAATCCCCTCCCCCGCCCCTTTGTTATAACTCACGCTCGAGTTCATCCCTTTGCGGAGTTTTGCATGTCGGTTTCATCCAACCCGGTGATCGCCTATCCGTCACTGGCCAAGCGTTCGGTCATCGAGTTTTCCATGGCGTTAGGCAGTTTTGCCATCGGTATCTGTGAATTTGCGCCGATGGGACTGATGCCGGAAATGTCGGCATCAATGAACATCAGTGAGTTTGAAGTGGGTAATTTCATCAGCTCTTATTCGTTGGGTGTGATGGTCGGTGCACCTCTGCTGGCGGTGCTCGGTGCACGCCTGGAACGGCGCTGGTTATTGCTGCTGCTGATGGCTTTTTTCGCCGTCGGTAATGGCTTAAGTGTGATGGCGCAGAATTACGGCGATATGATGCTGGCACGGTTTTTATCCGGTATGCCACACGGCGCTTATTTTGGTGTTATGTCCCTGATTGCAGCTTCGCTGGTACCGCCCAATGGACGGGCCAAAGCGGTCAGCCGGGTCATGTTGGGGATCACCGGCGCTATGCTGTTTGGCAGCCCGCTGGCCACCTGGCTCGGCCAGGAAACCGGCTGGCGCTCTACCTTTGCCCTAGTAGCCGGGTGCGCAATTTTTACCATGGCGATGATTCTATTATTTCTGCCCAAAAATCCAAACGAAGTGCGTAATAATCCTGTCAACGAATTAAAAGCCGTGCGTAATCCGGCAATCTGGATGTCGATGATTATTGGTTCAGTGGGCTTTGCCGGTATGTTCTGTGCGTTCAGCTATCAGGCACCAACGCTGATTAATCAGGCCAAAGCTGACCCATCCTGGGTTCCCGTGGCGCTGGCCGCTTTCGGTTTAGGTGGCGTAGCCGGCAATATGTTCGGTGGCTGGCTGTTCGATAAACTTCAGTTCCGCTCGCTGGGTGTATTACTGCTGTGGGGCACCATCGCTCTGCTGATTTATCCGCTGTTCACTTACACCCTGCCCAGTATGTTAATCGGCTGTTTTCTGGTGGGTACCATGGTATCCATTTCACCCGCATTGCAAACCCATTTAATGGACATTGCTGCCGATGCACAAACACTCGCTGCAGCATCCAGTGCTTCGGTATTTAATGTCGCTAACGCCATGGGACCCTGGCTCAGCGGCATGGCGGTGGCTGCGGGTTTTGGCTGGAGTTCGACCGGTTATGTCGGGGCAGCCATGACCGGGCTGGCACTGGCCATGTATCTGGTATTTGGTCGCATAGCATCAGGGCAAACCCTGGCTGCGAACAATCTGTCACGCTGAGCTGTCTGTTAACGCCTGAATGCAGCCGCTAGACTGCGCGGCCTTTTTTAACATTATTTATCCGCGCGATAAGTGCGTATTAATGGAGACTGTATGCCGCTGTTTACCCGGCCAAAACCGAGTGATGATTTATCCCGTTCGCGTCGTGCGTTAATCGAATTTTCCATGGCGCTGGGGGGCTTTGCCATCGGTATCAGCGAGTTTTCTCCCATGGGGTTAATGACGGATATCGCCAACGACGTCAACATCAGCGAATTTCAGGTCGGCCATTTAATCAGTGCTTACGCTCTGGGAGTCATGGTGGGTGCACCGGTACTGGCCATCGCCGGTGCGCGACTGCTGCGCCACCAGCTGCTGATTTTACTAATGGGATTATTTGCCGTCGGTAATATCGCCAGTGCAGTGGCCGCTGATTACGATCTGCTGCTGGTGTGTCGATTTATTGCCGGCATGCCCCACGGCGCATATTTTGGTGTGATCGCCCTGGTGGCTTCATCACTGGCACCGGCCAACGGGCGCGCCAAAGCCGTCAGCCGGGTCATGCTTGGTATCGCTTTTGCCATGTTGTTTGGTAGTCCGCTGGCAACCCGTCTGGGCCAGTTAACTGACTGGCGCTATGTGTTTGGTCTGGTTGGTCTGCTGTCATTATTTACCCTGGTAATGATTTTTGCGTTTCTGCCACGCAATCCGGATGAACAGCGCAGCAGCGCGCTGGGGGAACTTAAATCCCTGGTTAATCTGAATATCTGGATCGCGCTGGCCATTGCCTCCATTGGCTTTGCCGGTATGTTCTGTGTATTCAGCTATCTCGCTCCAACTATGCTGAACGTTACCATGACAGAACCTGAATGGATTCCGGTAGGCCTCGGGATGCTGGGGCTGGGTGGCATTATCGGCAATATCGTCGGTGGCTGGCTTTTTGACCGTGCGGGTTATCATTCGCTGGGGATTATTCTGGCCTGGGCTACCGTGACTCTGCTGATCTATCCGCAGATGACAGGCACGCTGCCTACCATTTTGCTGGGCTGTTTATTGGTCGGCACCATGATTGCCATGACTCCGGCGTTGCAGACGCATTTGATGGATATTGCCGAAGGCGGTCAGACATTAGTGGCGGCATCCAACCATTCTGCCTTTAACCTCGCCAACGCTTTAGGCCCATGGTTAAGCGGCATTGCCGTGGCCGCCGGTTATGGCTGGAGTTCCGTGGGTTATGTCGGCGCAGCCATGACCATCACCGCCTTATTGATCTATTTTATTGGCGCGGCGTTGTTAAAAAAGAAAGCAGGTCAGGTTGGGTAAATCGCCAATTCGAATACCGCATAGAAGCAGTAGTTTAATGTGTGGTGAAGGTTAGAGATGACCGTTTTTGCGGAGTCGGGTAAGCCGCGAAATTACGGAGTGGGCGATTTATTGCAGGAGCGGGTTCACCCGCGAAATTACAGAATGGTCCTGCGGCCATCGGAGCTGAAGCACCTCCTACAACAAACCTCTGTTTCCGACCAAGGCAATACATTGTAGGAGCGGCTTCAGCCGCGAATCCGGCGTAGCCGGACATCCCGGATCATTACGGTTATTTTGTGGTTATAGGTGCGCATTGCGCACCCTTGTATCTACAATGATTCTGAATAGGCGAATTATTGCAGGAGCAGATTCACCCGTCAGCCAGCGACTTTTTACTCTGCAGCGGCCAGTCGCGGTAATTAAAGACCTGACCGTTATTACGCACATTTTCGATGGCAGTTAAATCCAGGTCGGCATAAACCCAACCTGGCTTATCCACTTCACCCTGAGCAAGAATGCCATTGGCCGGGAAGCCGTAATCCACCGGCGTATAAATACTCGCCAGCCCGAAATTAATATCCACTGCTTCGGACCATTCAGCTTTGCCGACTGTCGGCGACTGAATCACGTAGCACTGATTTTCCAGCGCCCGTGCCTGACAACCAATGCGCACGCGATAGAACCCGGCTTCAGTATCCGTGCAGCTTGGCACCAGAATAATATTGGCACCTGCGGTCACCTGCTGATTGGCTAACAGCGGGAATTCTGAGTCGTAGCAGATATTGATACCGATTTTGCCGAACGGCGTTTCAATCAGCTGAATCTCATCGGTGGCTGCGATCTGCCAGTGCTCATTTTCAAAGCGCGTCATAATCAGCTTATCCTGAAAGCCGAGCACACACCCTTCGCCATCTTCCCCATAACCGTAAAGCACAGCGCGGTTACGGTAACTGCCGTCGTCCATCAATAACGGGAAGCTCGCGCCCAGAATCAGCAACCGATGTTCTGCCGCCAGTGCCAGATGCAGTGCCTGCACATCGGCCCACAGGGTCTGCATTTCTGCAAACTGTTTGTGCATATCCTGCAGAACATCCTCGCCCAGCATGGACGGTAATTCCATGCTGCCGTATTCCGGAAACACCAGCAGCTGCGCACCATTGGCAACGGCTTCATTAACCCAGCGGGTGATTTTCTGGCTGTATTCATCCCAGCTGTTAAAAAAGCTGATGTCGTATTGTGCGCTGGCAACGCGCACCTGTAACTGACGATCTGTCGGGGTCTGACGGTTTGCTGATGTCTGATTCACAATGTATGTATCCAGGCTGATAACTGAAAAATATCGGGCGCTGCACGCAGCAGGATTAAAGATCTTTTAACCAGAAGGTCATTGGCTTTTCGGATTCACTGTCTTCATCCAGATCCTGCCAGCTGAAGGTGGTGTGCAGCTGCGGCGCTTTGCGATAACCGCGCTTCCCCCAGAAGGCATCCAGCGGCACATAATCTGCCGGGCGGCGCGGATGATCGTCCGGGCGCTGTACCGCACAGAAGCAGACGGTTTTAAATCCACTCAATGCCCGCCCATGAGCTTCACGGCGGTTAAAGAACTCGACCCCGGCGCCAAGACCACGGTAAGCCGGCAGCAGTACCGATTCACCGCAATAGAAGATATCGTCCGGGTTCATGCCCGCGGCAATAAAAGGACGCTGCACTTCTTCGGTTTCATCTGCCAGCGGTAACGCCGATGATGCGCCGACCACCGGACGTGCCGCATCGGATTCATCAATGGCCAGCACCACCACACTGCGCTCAGCGTTCAGATAGGTCTGCAGGTAACGTTCTTCGTAGGCCGGATCACCATCATAAAGGTAGGGAAATTCACGGAATACGCGGATACGCAGGCGCGCCAGTTCAGAAATATACTGCGCCAGCGCCTGACCGCTGACATTAACGAAGCTGAGTTGTCGGTTCATGCTCTGTGCCGTGCCTTAATCAATATCGCAGTCTTATCAGAAACGCGGCCAGTTTAAGGCCGCAACCTGCGGGCCGGAAATCAGCCTGCGACCTGAGCGATCCAGTCTTCCAGGTTGTAGTAGTTGGTCACGCGGGCAACTTTGCCGTCGCGGATATCAAAGAAGGCACCGGCTGGCAGACGGTAAGTCTGTCCGGCGGCTTCCGGCAGGCCTTCGTCGGTGCTCAGGTATTCACCCAGCACAACAAATTCTGCTGCGGCACGGCTGCCTTCGGCGTTGGCCATGATCACCATATCCACCAGCTGTTCGCGGTAATGACGGTTCATTTTCACCATAAATTCGCTGAAAGCTGCTTTGCCGGTTTCGCGATCACCCTGGTTGATGTCGTGCACCACGTCGTCCGTCAGCAGTGCCAGAAAGGCATCCATATCCTGACGGTTAAACGCATCGTAATAAGCCTGAATTAATTCGACAGCCTGTTGAGTCATACAAGATTCCTGAATGAGGGTTGTTGTCTGCGCAGCCGGCAGTACTGTGTGCCTGCTGCTGATCAATACGGTTGACCTGTACGATACCATGCTGAGCAGCCCCGCCATCTGCATATTTGCGACATCCGTTTGCCCTGCCTTTTACCTGAAGTTTTGCTGCAGAAGCTGGCTAAGACCTGCTCCGGCACTGCTGATAAACAAGAGAATAAAACTTAACCTGCAGGAAACAAAGAGGCGAATGCAGTGTTCTTCTGTGACGAATAGTCAATCAACTCCGGTGGCTACAGAATGTCACCCGCTTTGTCGGCGCCGTCACAGGCATAAACGCGCTTAAACGCCCGGTGTTTTGGCTTTCACCGTTGCCGTTGATCAGCATCTGAGCGACAATAGCGCCCCTTTTTTCCGCTCCGTCCAGCCGGAGCCGTATTAATCCGCCACGGGCCTGTTTCCGCGCCCGGGCAGCAGCGAATCAGATTCAGGAGTCGTTATGACATCTCGTACCGAACTGGCCAACGCCATCCGTGCTCTGGCTATGGACGCCGTACAGAAAGCTAAATCCGGTCACCCGGGCGCACCAATGGGCATGGCTGATATTGCCGAAGTTCTGTGGAACGATTACCTGAAGCACAACCCGGAAAACCCGCAATGGGCCGACCGCGACCGTTTTATTCTGTCTAACGGCCACGGTTCTATGCTGATCTACTCTCTGCTGCACCTGAGCGGCTACGATCTGAGCATCGACGACCTGAAAAACTTCCGTCAGCTGCACTCCAAAACTCCGGGCCACCCTGAGTACGGTTACGCACCAGGTATCGAGACCACTACCGGTCCTCTGGGTCAGGGTATTGCCAACGGTGTCGGTATGGCGCTGGCGGAAAAAGTACTGGCTGGCCAGTTCAACCGTGAAGGCCACGACATCGTTGACCACAACACTTACGTGTTTATGGGCGACGGCTGCATGATGGAAGGTATCTCCCACGAAGCCTGCTCGCTGGCTGGTACGCTGGGTCTGGGCAAACTGATTGCCTTCTACGATGACAACGGCATTTCCATCGACGGTGAAGTGGAAGGCTGGTTCACCGACGATACCGTTAAGCGTTTTGAATCTTACGGCTGGCAGGTAATTCCGCGTGTTAACGGCCACGATCCGGAAGAGATCAAACAGGCGATCGAAACCGCCCGCGCTAACAGCGAGCAGCCAACCCTGATCTGCTGCAAAACCATCATCGGTTTTGGTTCACCGAATAAAGAAGGTAAAGAAGACTGCCACGGCGCACCTCTGGGTGACGACGAAATCGCTCTGACCCGCGAGCGTCTGGGCTGGAAACACGGTGCTTTCGAAATTCCTGAAGATGTTTACGCTGGCTGGAGCGCGAAAGAAAAAGGCGCTGCCGCAGAATCTGCATGGGATGAGAAGTTCGCTGCTTACGCTGCGGCTTACCCTGAACTGGCTGCTGAATACAAACGCCGTATCAGCGGTGATCTGCCAGTCGATTTCGCTGCTCAGGCACAGAAGTACATCGAAGAATGTCAGGAAAAAGGCGAAGTGGTTGCTTCCCGTAAAGCCTCTCAGAACACGCTGAATGCTTTCGGCCCGCTGCTGCCGGAATTCCTCGGCGGTTCTGCTGACCTCGCCGGTTCCAACCTGACCCTGTGGAAAGGCTGCCAGGGCGTAAGCGAAACCGACGCTTCCGGTAACTACATTTTCTACGGCGTACGTGAATTCGGTATGAGCGCCATGATGAACGGTATCGCCCTGCACAAAGGCTTCGTACCTTACGGCGCCACCTTCCTGATGTTTATGGAATACGCGCGTAACGCCGTGCGCATGGCGGCACTGATGAAGCAACGCTCCATCTTTGTTTACACCCACGACTCCATCGGTCTGGGTGAAGACGGCCCGACTCACCAGCCGGTTGAACAGGTAGCGAACCTGCGCAACACACCGAACCTGGAAACCTGGCGTCCATGTGACACCGTGGAAACTGCCACTGCGTGGAAAGCTGCCATCGAACGTAAAGACGGCCCAAGCGCCCTGATCTTCTCCCGTCAGGGCCTGCCGCATCAGGCCCGTGACGCTGAGCAGGTTGCTGCTGTAGCCCGTGGTGGTTACATCCTGAAGGACTCCGTTAACCCACAAACAGGCACCCCTGACGCCATCATCATCGCCACCGGTTCTGAAGTAGGCCTGGCGGTTGAAGCGGCTGACGCACTGGCTGGCAAGAAAAACATCCGTGTGGTGTCCATGCCGTGTGCAGAACTGTTCTGCAAACAGGGTGCGGAATACATGGAACAGGTTCTGCCTGCTGCCGTAACGGCCCGCGTTGCGGTTGAAGCGCTGCATAAAGATTACTGGTACAAGTTTGTTGGCTTAAACGGCAAAATCATCGGCATGGAAACCTTCGGTGAATCTGCACCGGCAGGTGAACTGTTCAAAGAGTTCGGCATCACTGCTGATGCTGTGGTTGAAGCGGTTAACAGCCTGGTTTGATCCCTTGTCAGATCACTGGTTAAGTCGCTGATTTTACCAACAGCCAAGATTGCCGGAACTTCGCCGTAACAGGCGGATTTCCGGCAATTTTATTTCTGCTTTAAGCTTTATTTTTTACCAATACCCACCAATACCCGGAATAGCCATGCTAAAAAAACATCAGCTCGAACTGTTAAGTCCCGCCCGTGATGTTGGCATCGCCAAAGAAGCGATTCTGCATGGTGCCGATGCGGTATACATTGGTGGTCCGGGTTTTGGCGCGCGCCATAACGCTGCCAACTCCGTTGCAGATATTGCAGGGCTGGTTGAGTTTGCCCGGCTGTTCCACGCCAAGGTATTCGTTACCTTAAATACCATTCTGCACGACGATGAAGTAGAGCCGGCACGCCAACTGATTCACCAGCTGTACGATGCCGGTATCGATGCCTTAATCGTGCAGGATATGGGTATTCTGGAAATGGATATTCCGCCAATTGAATTACACGCTTCTACCCAGTGTGATATCCGCCGCTTAGAAAAAGCGCAGTTTTTATCTCAGGCCGGTTTCTCGCAGATTGTATTAGCGCGGGAATTAAACCTGAGTGAAATTAAAGCAATCGCCGATACGGTTGATGCTGCAGTCGAGTTTTTTATTCACGGCGCATTGTGTGTGGCCTTCTCCGGCCAGTGCAATATCTCCCATGCTCAGACCGGGCGCAGCGCCAACCGCGGCGACTGCTCCCAGGCCTGTCGCCTGCCCTACACTTTAAAAGACGAAACCGGTGCAGTCATCGCTTACGATAAGCACCTGCTGTCGATGAAAGACAACAACCAGAGCAACAACCTTTCTGCTCTGGTCGATGCCGGTGTGCGCTCGTTTAAAATTGAAGGGCGTTATAAAGACGTCAGCTACGTTAAAAACATTACCGCCCACTATCGCCAGCTGCTGGATGAAATTCTGACTGAACGGCCAGAGCTGGCTCGTGCCTCCAGCGGTTACACTGAGCACTTCTTTGCTCCGAACCCGGATAAAACCTTCCACCGTGGTAGTACGGATTATTTCGTCAGCAAACGCAAAATGGATATCGGTGCTTTTGATTCACCGAAGTTCGTGGGTCTTCCTGTTGGAGAATTAATTGGCGTCAGTAAGGGACAAGACAAGCAGGATCTCACAGTACAGACGGATACAGAGCTGACCAACGGCGATGGCTTAAACGTATTGGTAAAACGCGAAGTCGTTGGCTTCCGCGTAAATAACGTATACCCGCTGGCCGACTTTGATCTGGAAGATGATAACGGCGACATGAAGCACGTCTGGCAGTACCGCGTTGTTGCCAATGAAATGCCGGAAGCATTAAAGAAGCTGCGTTTCCCCGCCAGACTGAACCGCAACCTGGATCATAACTGGCAACAGGCACTGCTGAAAAAATCCGCAGAGCGCCGGGTATTAGTGAATTGGGATATTCACAGCTCACAGGAAGCGCTGATAGCCGAAGTTAAAAGCGAAGAAGGCATCAGCGTACGCGTAACCTTAAACGGCCCGTTTGAGGCCGCTAAAGACGCAGAAAAAGCACAGCAACAATTGCAGGATACTTTCTCTAAACTCGGCAACACTATTTACCACGCTGAACAGATCAACATTAATTCTGACGATAGTAACTCTGACGCTGATAACAGCGCATGGTTTATTCCCGGCTCGCAATTAAAGAACCTGCGTCGTGATGCCATAGAACAGTTAACCGTAGCGCGTATTGCACAATATCCGCGCGGTTCACGTAAAGCCGTCAGTGAGCCCGCTCCGGTTTACCCGGACAGCCAGCTGAGCTTCCTCGATAACGTGTACAACGAAAAGGCCCGCGCCTTCTACAAACGCTTTGGTGTGGAGCTGATTGAGCCTGCTTACGAAGCTCATGCGGAACAGGGCGATGTGCCGGTGATGATTACCAAACACTGCCTGCGCTTCTCCTTTAACCTGTGCCCGAAACAGGCCAAGGGGGTCACCGGTGTTATCACCAAAGTGAAAGATATGCAGCTGGTCAGTGATGGCGAAGTGCTGACGCTGAAATTCGATTGCAAGCCGTGCGAGATGCATGTGATTGGTCATATGCGTAACAACATCTTCAACAGCCCCCAACCGGGCAGCGTTGAAAGTGGGGTTGGATTTTATGATCCGGAGAAGCTGATTGCCGTGAGCCGGGATTAATTGCGGTATTTTTCAGTTACCCACCAATTGATGGGGAACGCGCTCCTGCAATAATTCGCCGATCCGAATCATTGCCGGGTGCGTAATGCGCACCAATAACCTTAATGATCTGCATCGTCCGGCTGCACCGGATTCGCGGCTGAAGCCGCTCCTACAGTAATTCGCCGATCCGAATCATTGCAGAGTGCGTGATGCACACCAATATCGTTGATGCGCGTTATATTCTTGCAACACCTATGGTGGGCGGAGCCCACCCTACGGATCTCTCCAAATTTAAACCGCATTTTAATTAAATAACTGGGTTTTCGTAGGGTGGGCTCCGCCCACCAATATTCGTAATATCCGATCCGCAACGTCCGGCTGCGCCGGATTCGCGGCTGAAGCCGCTCCTACAATAAATACCCTATTCACAAACATCGCGGCTGAAGCCGCTCCTACAGAACCGCTCCTACAGAACCGCTCCTACAGCCCCCTACAAAAACCATGCGCATTGATCCTGTTCTGATGATTTTGTATTACCAGAATCCCCATTCAACTCGTTCCACCAATACAAACTCCAACCACGAATAGTCAATATATGCCCTACAACGGCACTCTGTTATTCCCGTCACATTTTGCTGAATTCCCGCGTATCTGCGCCACATTCACCCTTCGGGGTGAAGAATCTTACCTTGTGGTAAAGCGAAAATAGCTTCGGTTTCAGAACTCCCATATAAACGCATGGAGCATTTATGCAACTCAGTAAAATTTTTCTGGCGCTGATGGCGTCTTCGACTCTGGTATTAACCGGATGTGGTGGTGGTGGCGGTTCATCATCCGGCAGCGACACCGAAAACCCAGGCACGCCATCCGGTGGTGACAACAACTCCGGCGGTGACGACAGTGGTGATAACACTTCAGGCGATGGCGGCAATACGCAGCAAGCCAGCTGGTCCACACCGACAGAACTGGAAGATGGCTCTGTTACCGTATCCAAACTGATGGTCGGCGGTAGCGCTAACAAACCGATGATGGCCTATAGCAAAGGCAACAGGCTCTATATTCGCGAGTTCGACGGCAGCAACTGGAGTGACGCTCAAAGTATCACTTCCTACAATGGTACCCACGATATCAGCTGGGCATTCAATGCCAATGGTAAGGCCGTGCTGGCCCTGGAAAACAACGCCACGAATGGAGCCACAGGCCTCACAGAATGCCGCCTGGATTACATCCGCTACAATGGCACTCAATGGGGTAGCTACATCCGTGCACGCCATCTGATCAATCCAAATAATAACTACACCTGCCACAACGTCGATGACCTGAAAATCGCACTGTCAGATGACGACAGCGTTGCCCTGACCTGGAACCGCGGCGACCTTACTGCTAACACAGGCCGCGTTCAGGGCTGTGACAGCACAGATACCTGTGTGACCGATGCAGAACTGTCTCCGCAGACACTGGGCAGCGACTACAAAGCCGTTGCCCTGGGTATGGGCAACGATGGTGAAGGCTACATTCTGAAAATGGAAACCAGTAATTTTGCCTCCAATGCATCCGGGGTTTTTGCCACCGGCTTCTCCGATGGCTACATAGGTTCGTCCACGAGTATCGGTGTATCAAACCACTCTCGATTGGCACGGGTTGCAGTTAACGATGCCACCCACGCACTGGCGCTGTTCAACGACAACAACACACTGCAGGCGCGCTTCAACAACGGTTCAGGCTTTGCGACCAGTGTTGAGTTAGATGACGACCTTGCCGGTGCGAACTACGAGGCTACGCTAGAGGCTTATCTCAGTACCGGCGCAGACTACGGTTTAAGCCTGTGGGTAAATAACTGGACTGATCTGAAAACCAATATTTCAGATGCCGGTTCATTCAGTGCAAGCTCAACAGAACACCCACAGGACAATGATGTAATCCAATCCGTTACCGGTGCCATTAACGATAATGGTAAAGCGGTTATCGTCTGGTTTGGCTATGACCTGGATATGACAAGCGGAATCCCATACGACGGTACCTTATACGCTCGCTTCTACGATGGCAGCGCCTGGCTGGATGTCCAGACCATCGACAGCGATATCGATGTAGCATCGTTCCTCTCGGTTAAAGGTGGTCTGGGTGTTTATCTGGATAATTCTGATGACGTAACGGTTGTTTATAACGCCTACAAAGATACGCAATTAACGACTGAACCTAAAACGTTTTATACACGCCGGGTAATCGATTGATTATCTACTGTAAAAACTGAAAACATCAGGCACTGATACAGTGCCTGTCAGGTACATAGCCTGACTTTTTTAAGAGGTATTAAGGATAATATCTCGGTATGGATACCTCTTAGCATGGATGCTTCTCTCTGAATAATAAAAAATCCACTGAAATTCAGCGGCTTTTTTAATGAAAAATATTCCAATTTTTAAAAACCTCATAATTAAAATTAATTTCACCCATCAGGGTGAAGATTTAATTTCCTCAGGAACGAAAATAGCAAACAGGGCTAATCAACAAAAAACATGGAGAGATTATGAAATTCGACAACCTTCTGCTGACGCTTCTTGCGTCTTCGACTCTGGTATTAACTGGCTGCGGTGGCGGCTCGTCCTCGGGCGGATCATCTTCCGGTGATTTACCGGACACCAACAATACACCTGTCGACCCGACACCAGGTGACAGCACTGGTGATTCCGGAAGCAATGATGGCGACAACTCCTCGGGTGACAGCAGCACAGATGATGACAGCAGCACAGATGATGACAGCAGCACCAGCCTGCCACAGACCAGCTGGTCAACACCGGAATCCCTGGCCGATGGTTCTGTAACCGTTAACAATCTGCATCTCAGTGGGGCAGCAAATAAACCAATACTTTTATACACCAATGGTGATCAATTGCTGGCCCGCGAATTTGATGGCAGCAACTGGAATTCCGGTACCCTGTTCGGTAGTTATATCAACGTCAGCAATACAACGATGGCCACCAATGCTAATGGTAAAGCTGTGGTGGCGGATACCTATATGGATACCAACTACTGGACTCAGTATACTGAGTGCCACATCCGTTATTTCCGCTATGACGGAACAAACTGGCTCGGCTACCATTCCAAAGCCCGTTCCTTGAGACAATCCGGCGCCAACTATAGCTGCAACAACATAGATAATCTGCTTGTGGATCTGTCAGACGACGGCCGGGTTTCTCTGTCTTTCTGGCGCGCTGATGATAATACTGGCCGACTGCAGTCATGTAACGGTTCAGATAGTTGTCTTAACCCTGCCCTGAATCCGGCGATCTCGTTCGGTGCTAAAGAGATCGTCGCCCTGGGATCGGCGAATGATGGTGACAGTCAGATTCTTTTACTCGACTCAGATGACGCCAGCTCTTTCAGCTCAAGCCTCTATATGTCGACATTAACGGACGGTGTTCCGGGTTCACAGCGCGTTCTTGCTGGCTCGTCGGGTGCCACAGGTACAGGCGCAGCAACCATGGCTGTCAACGATGCCAACCATGCTCTGGTGTTGCACATCGATGGCAATACTCTGGAGAGCAGTTTTAATAATGGCGCCGGTTTTGCTGCCTCGGTCAACCTGGATACTAATCTTTCAGCTTCTGCCCCCATCCGCAATTACCTGAGTTCCGGTGCGGACTACGGTCTGAGCATCTGGGAGAAAAGTAACTCGCTGTTCACCAGTATTTCAGATGCCGGTTCTTTTGGCAGCGCCACTCAAAGCACAAACAGCCAAAGCTACATTACCGGAGCTACAGGCACCATCAACGATAATGGCAAAGCTGTTAAAGTCTGGGTAGGTTACGATGATGCTCCCGCAGGAAGCTCTGTCAGCACCGGCACCTTATACTCACGTTTTTATGATGGCAGCCAATGGCTGGCTGTACAGACCATCGACACTGGCATCAACGTAGAAAATCATCAGATCATAAAAGGCGGCCTTGGCGTTTATCTGGATAACTCTGATGATGTTACCGTTGCCTACACTGCTTATAAAGACGGCCAGGCAAACAACGAACCACAGCTGTTTTTCTCGCGTCGGGTGATTGACTGAATCAGGACAAGAACCTTAAAAATCAGGAGCTGACGCAGCTCCTGCCAGACGGTTCGCCTGACTTTTTTAAGAGGTATTAAGGATAATATTTCGGTATGGATACCTCTTAGCATAGATGTTTCTCTCTGAATAATAAAAAAGCCGATGAAATTAAGCGGCTTTTTTATTGAAAAATATTCCAATTTCTAAAAACTTCATAATTAAAATAAATTTCACCCATCCGGGTGAAGATTTAATTTCCTCATGAACGAAAATAACAAAAAGGGCCAATCAACAATAAACATGGAGAGATTATGAAATTCCACAACATTCTGCTGACACTTCTTGCGTCTTCGACTATTGTATTAACCGGCTGCGGTGGCGGCTCTTCCTCAGGCGGATCATCTTCCGGTGATTTACCGGATACCAACAATACACCTGTCGACCCGGCACCAGGCGACAGCACTGGTGATTCCGGAAGCAATGATGGCGACAACGGCGGTACTGATGATTCAAATGATGATGCGGTTCTGGATCCTCAGGTGTCTGATCAGAGCTGGAGCGCCGGCGATGATGAAATGATCGATATGATCTGGCCTTACGCTGACATTGAGAGCGAAGCGCCTTTGTATTTGCTTAAACACACCAGTAGTGGCGCGAAAATCATGAAAGGTAAACCGGCCACATCAACAGAAAGTGCCGAAGATTTTGCTGAAGTACTGTCCTTCACGGGTAATACAGTAGGTGCTATCGAAGCTTATCGCTTTATTGATGCCAACGGTCAGCCAGACAGATTAATTTATACCTGCGATAACAGCTCCGGTACTTCCAGCATTAATATTTATAAAGAATCGGATTTCGGCGCAACACCTGCGTCTTTACCTCTTTATAATTACTATCCGCTAGGTGCTGCTAACGTACGCTGGGACATCTCCAACTGTGACTCATTATCAATTGGCGCAGCCACCGTTAGTACATCCGGATTTTCAGTGACATTGATTGTCGGCGGTATCGGAGGTGAGCAGATTACAACGGCCAACTTCTATCAGGTCGCTAAGGCGGAAATCGCTTTTAACATTAATGCGGGCGGAAGCATTACCACTGGAACCTACGCGGGCCTGCCAACACGAATCAACAAATACGATGCGAACAACAACGACATACAGGCGGTACACGCCTTAGATGGTAATTCAGCTATTGTTGCTTTTACAGCTCCGGCAAATAGTCAGAACCGGGTTCACCTGACACGGGACGCTGGCAGCGATATCAACCTTGTTATCAGCGGTGAGAATAAATTCGATGGCACGACCAGCCTGTGGGATGTGAAGGATATTCATGTGTGGAAAAAATCCGCTACCGATGCCCGTGTGTACATGACATCACCTGCCGGTGGCTCATTTCTTATAAGCTATAACCCGACAAATTTAACCAAGAACGGTGACCATACATTTACCTCGGGTGATATTCAGCACTGTGGCGATGTGATTACCGGCTTCCGTAGCCCTGCAACCAGCGGCACACTCTGGTGTCAGGACAGTACTGACGCTGCTGAAATCCTGGAATTCACCGCACCGGATATGCCGGCTCTGTAACCGGTTACGACATAAAAACCGGAATAAAGACTGGAAAGAAAAAAGGCGATGATTTCATCGCCTTTTTTATTTGCTTGCAATGAGCGGGAAAAACTGAAGATTAATTCCTGTATTTCAGTCATTGCAGTCCGCCATGGTGGGCAAGCCCACCAATACCCGCAATGATCCGTAATGTCCGGCTTCGCCGGATTCGCGGCTGAAGCCGCTCCTACAATTAAATCTACGCCCCGAATCATTGTAGTGTGTGCAATGCGCACCAAGAAACGTAATGATCCGGCAACGCCGGATTCTCGGGTGACCCCACTCCTACAATGAATCGCCGTAATTGGAATCACAGGTTTGTTGTGGGAGGTGCTTCAGCTCCGATGGCCGCAGGCCTATTCTGTTTTTCGCGGCTGAAGCCGCTCCTACAAAAGCACTGCAGTCCATTGCACACCTTCGCGGCTAAAGCCGCTCCTACAAATACACCGTAGTCAATTACACATCTTCGCGGCTGGACCCGCCCATACAATTCAATCTGCGATCTGAATCATTGCAGGGCGCGCAATGCGCACCAAGAACCGTAATGATCCGGCACGCCGGATTCGTGGGTGAACCCACTCCTACAATGAATCGCCGTAATTGGAATCACAGGTTTGTTGTAGGAGGTGCTTTAGCTCCGATGGCCGCAGGCCTATTCTGTTTTTCGCGGCTGAAGCCACTCCTACAAAAGCACTGCAGTCCATTGCACACCTTCGCGGCTGAAGCCGCTCCTACAAATACACTGCAGCCCATTCCACATCTTCGCGCTGGACCCGCCCCTACAATTCAATCTGCGATCCGAATCATTGCAGGGCGCGCCAGGCTACCTGCCTATTTACTTACTTCTGCGCCTGCAACCAACCCAGCAGCTGAGCGCGTTCATCGTCTGTCATAGCGGTGATGTTACCCAGCGGCATATAGTTGGTCTGCAGTGCGCTGATCATACGATCTTTGTACTGCAGCAGATGTGCTTCATCTTCCAGCATGATCCCCGCCGGTGCGGTTTTAAACATATCGCTGGTCGGTGCAGCTGCATGGCATTCTGCACAACGCAGGTGGGTGATATGCAGTGCCTGATCTGTGTTGATGACGCTGCCTGTGGTCGCCACGGGTTTTGGTGCCATCCATACCGCCAGACCAATGGTCAGCAGCAACGCCACAATCAGATAGCCCGGTTTAGTGCCTGCGCCCTGAGTTTTCAGGTTAAGGAAGTGACGGATCAGACCCGTGATAACACCAATCGCTGCCAGCACCAGCCAGGCATTCTCATGACCATAGGTCATTGGGTAGTGGTTACTGATCATAATAAAGACCAGTGGCAGGGTCAGATAGTTATTGTGTGTTGAGCGCAGTTTGGCCATTAAGGCAAAACGCGCTTCCGGCGGCACACCAGCTTCTACCGCACGCACTAATTCGCGCTGCGACGGCATAATACCGAGGAATACGTTACCGGCCATAATGCTGCCGATTAATGCACCAACATGAATATAGGCCGCACGGTCAGCAAACAGCTGATCTGCCAGCCAGGCGGCAAATACCAGAATCACAAACAGAACGATGGCAAAGCCTTTGTTGCTGTTACGCAGTGGTGATTTGAGCAGAATTTCATAAATCGCAAAGCCACCAGCCAGATACAGCAGACTGGTACCGATAGCGGCCATCTGGCTGAAATCGACTTTAGCAGGATCAATCAGATACTGGTTCGCACCCCAGTAATACATCACTGTCAGCAGTGAGAAACCGGTCAGCCAGGTGGTATAAGCTTCCCACTTAAACCAGTGCAGATTGGCTGGCATGGCCTGTGGCCCGAGTTTGTATTTCACTACCTCATAAAAACCACCACCATGAATGGCAGATAACTGGCCTTTAATGCCTTTGGCTTCGTTTTCTGCTGATGGTTTTTCCAGGCTCAGGTCGAGCCAGACGAAATAAAATGAAGCACCAATCCAGGCGATGCCCGCCAGCACATGGAACCAGCGTAAAAACAGATTCAGCCAGTCAAAAATATAACCTTCCATTAATGGGCCCCCGCCAATTTGGATTTATCCTGTTGCTTGCTCCAGACCTGCTGGCCAGCCACAAAGGTTTCGCTTACCGCCCGGTCATCGCCAAGGATCATCAGGCTGAACAGAGTTTCGTCGATGTCTTTACAGATCGACTGGCGACGTTTCATCAGATCGGTACCGGCCAGATCGAAGACCACAAAATCTGCTTCTTTACCCGCTTCAAAGTTACCGATTTTATCGTCCAGTGACAGCGCTTTGGCATTACCCAGCGTCATCATATAAAACGCCCGCTGCGCGGATAAATTACTGCCGCGCAGCTGACAGACTTTGTAGGCTTCATTCATGGTCTGCAGCATCGAGAAACTGGTACCACCGCCAACGTCTGTTGCCACGCTGACTTCCACCGCTGCCGGCTGGTCATCCAGTTTGAATAAACCGCTGCCGATAAACAGGTTAGAGGTCGGACAGAAAGAAATTTTACTGCCGCTTTCATTCATACGGCGGTAGTCGTCATCTTCCAGATAAATGCAGTGAGCAAAAATACTGCGCTCACCCAGCAGGCCATACTGATCGTAAACATCCAGGTAGCTTTTGCTCTGCGGGAACAGCTCCTGCACAAAGGCCACTTCGTCTTTGTTTTCTGCCAGATGGGTCTGCATATACACACCCGGATTGTCTGCCAGCAGTTTACCGGCAGCAGCTAACTGTTCCGGCGTGGAGGTGATGGCAAAACGTGGCGTAATGGCATACAGCTGGCGGCCTTTACCATGCCAGCTGTCGATCAGTGCCTGAGTATCGGCAACGGATGACTCCACGGTATCGCACAGATCTTCCGGTGCGTTACGGTCCATCATCACTTTGCCGCAGATCATACGGGTATTGCGCTTTTCACTGGCATTAAAGAACGCATCCACTGAGCCTTTATGCACAGTGCCGAATACCAGCGCGGTGGTAGTACCGTTCTTCAGCAGTTCGTTGAGGAAAAACTCAGCCGTTTCTTCTGCCACTTCCGGATTGGCAAACGCCAGTTCGGTCGGAAAGGTATAGTTATTCAGCCAATCCAGCAGCTGTGTGCCGTAAGAGGCGATCACATCGACCTGAGGATAGTGAATATGAGTATCGATCAGACCCGGCATAATCAGGGAATTCTGATAGCTGGTAATATCCAGACCTTTGAACTGCTGCAGCATTTCATCGGCTTTGCCACAGGCCTGAACGGTGCCGGATTCGGTATCCACAACCAGAATACCGTCATCAAAATAACAGGGGGTATTTTCGTCAAGGTAGTGCAATACCCGCCCGTGATAACCTTTTAATGTCATAAGCCGCTCACATTGAAATATCTATCTGCCAGTCATCCGGAAAGAAGAACTCTTCCAGATTATTGCCCGGGCCCATACGGTCGACGATCCAGAAATCGCTGACTTTATTGATTGCCAGTAACGGGTGATGCCAGCAGTTTGCCGGATAATTCACACCTTCACCCTGCGCCACAAACAACTTAAACGTGGCCGGATCCGGTTCTTCTTTGCCATTAACCTCATGACTGAGGCACACCAGCACCAGATACGGTTCGTCTGAAGCCGGCAGAAACGCCTGACTGCCCAGAGGATGACGTTCCATCATTCTGATGTTCATCGGCAGTGTGCGTGGCTGGCCACGGAAAATACTGAGTATGCCCTGCCCCTGCTGTTCATCAGGGCCAACGGTCACATTACCCAGACGGTGATAACGCTCGGTATTACCGTCGTTAATCATGATCGGCGTGTTATGTGCGCTGATCAGCTCGCCATAAGGCGCAAAATTTTCAGCGCTGATCACTTCCGGAGTCAGAGTTAATTTCATACTCAGGAACCCCGGTAAGTGGAAAAGCTGTTCGCTGCCAACAACAGCGGAATATGGTAATGCTCATCCGGTGCGTCAATTTCAAACAGCAGCTCTACCTGCGGATACAGAGTTTTAATGCCCTGCGCGGCGTAGTAGCTGCCAGTAGCGAATTCAACTTTGTACAGGCCGGCTTCACGCTTCTGATCGCCTAACCAGTCGGTGATACGACCATCGTCGTTGGTTTTTGCCGCCGCCATCAACTGCCAGTCAGGTGCACTGACGTCACCGCTGGCAGATTTAAACAGACGCACTTCAACATCCACCGCCGGACGGCCACGCTGACTATCCAGAATGTGAGTTGTAATAACGCTCTTAGTCATACCGCCTCCTACTGTGCCAGGCCGAGAATTTTCTTAATCCGCAGATCGGTAATCATCATCTGATTTTCTGCGGCATTACGGATTTCCTGCTCACGGCTATTAGGAAGACGCTGCTGCAGTAAATCCAGCATCTGCGCTGCGGATTTACCGGTAGCAAAGACAATAAAGATAAAGCCAAATTTCTCTTCATAGTCGGTATTGCCCTGCGCCAACGCCTGCAATACATCTTCCGCCGCTTCCTGAGCACCGCTCTGCTCGTTAGCTGCAATGGCTTTGGTATTGGCGTATTTTGCGCGCAGTGAATCCACATCACCGATTTTCGGGTGGGCGGTAAAGGCCTGCAGAAAATCAGGCTCTTCCATGGTCCACCAGAATTCATCGGCTTTTTTCAGCAGCTCATCAACGGACGCATAAGGGCGTCCGTTAACTATTTTTTCTACCCAGCGTTCTGCCGCACAGCAGCTGGTGAAGGTCTCTGTGGCTTTTTCCGCTGAAAGATTATTCAGTTCGTCGAGTGTCATAGTTACCTTTCCCCTGAACGCTTACTTGAGAAAACCGAACACACGCAGACGGCTGATACCACCATCCGGGAACATGTTCAGCTTAATATGGGTAAAGGTCTGATCGCCGCTGAGCACTTCATCTTTGTAGAAATGTTCAGCATCGGCCGTCAGCTTGTGGCGTTCGGTGATTGGCTGCCAGTCGGCATTTTCATCCGGGTGCTGACCTTCCGGCATGGTAATGCCCATCAGCGAGAAGCTTTCCGGGAAGTTACCTTTAAAGTGCGCGGTATCGACGACGATTTTTTTCACGCTGCCGGTACCGGCCAGTTTGACAATAATCCAGTCGCATTCGCGGCCACCACGACGACGTTTGGTTTCCCAGCCATCCCCCATGTTTACGCCACGGTCCGGCATAATCAGGTTGGTCATGGAGCTGAAGAACATATCGCTGCACTGAATCGGGCGCGCACCGTTTTTAACGAACGCCAGATCCACAGGCTCACCCGGCAGGAACCAGTCCGGGTCCATTACCGCTTCACCATAAACACGCAGACGGGCGACACCACCGTCCGGGAAAATATTCAGACGCAGATGTGTCCAAACGCCTTCGGATGCACAATCAATAAAGTTATTGCTGTCCGGCTGAACGTCCTGCTGTGGAATAATCATGGTCCACTCAGTGTTTTCGTCCGGTGCGGTTTTGCTGTTACAGGCTTCAATGGATACCTGCTTAGGCGCGTTACCGGCAAAGTGCGTAGTGTTGACGTTAAAGCCTTTGATACGGCCCTGGGCACCCAGCTTGAGTACCGCCCAGTCGTAACCAACAACACGCTTACGGCGGCTTTCCCAGCCATCCATCCATTTACCGCGATCGGTGTATTTGTCGGCGATAAATACCGGTGCTTCCGGTTTAATCAGGTTTTCCATTTCAGCGAAGAAATCATCGCTGCATGCCAGTACCTGACCGCCCAGCTTACGGCCCGCCAGATCGACCCACTCGGTGTATGGATGTTGTTCTTTGTTGTGCATAGTTGTTCTCTTAATTTTTTTCCGTCAGCGCGGCAGCAGAGTCTGCCGTCTGATGTGCATTGTTTGTTGCCTGCTCTGTCGCCTCAAAGCCATGTTTGAGCTGGCGCCAGTTCAGGCCTTTTCTTCTTGCTGCACTGGCGTCCGCAGCCGACGTTGCCGATGATTCCGCCGTGTGACGGGCGAGCAGCTGAGCTGCAATGGAGACGGCAACCTCCATAGGTAACTTGCCACCCACCTCAGGAATGCCGATCGGCATGGTAAGGCGGGCAAATTCTGCCTCAGTAAAGCCTGCATGTGTGAGGCGCATGGTGAAACGTTCTGTCTTGGTAGCGGAACCGATACAACCGGTAAAACGGAAGTCATCGCGTTGCAGCGCTGCCTGCAGTAAATCGTAGTCCAGCTGATGATTATGAGTAAGAATAATCAGCTCACTGCCCGCGGGCAGGCGGGCAATAATATCCACCGGATTGTCCATTAACTGACAATCGATATTAGCGGCCAGATCGGCAGCATCCGGAAACTGGTCGGCGCGATTGTCCACCCAAATCACCGGCTGAGGTAATCCGCCGAGAATCTGCATCAAAGCTTTTGCCACGTGCCCGGCACCAAACACCACAATCGGCTGCTGCGCCAGACAGAAGACTTCCAGCAGCACAGACACACTGCCGCCGCAGCACTGTCCGGCTTTGGCCGCCAGCGGAATTTTCTCAATCTGTTGCAGTGAGTGCTGGCTGCCGGCGTTATCCAGCAGCAGCTGACGGGCTTTATTGACCAGCTGAAATTCCAGCTGGCCGCCGCCTAAGGTGTCGAACTGATCGTCCGCCGTAATCACCATTTTGGCACCGGGATCACGCGGCACCGAACCGGCACTGCCCATGACCGTGGCAATCACATAGGACTGCCCTTTCTGTTGGCATTGGTTAATGGCTTCAAACCAGCGGACAAATTTCATCGCAGCAATTCCTCTGTCGTTGTCAGTCAGACCCTGTTATTCCGCTGCCTGGCAAGCCATTACAGCATTCAGGATGCGCTCCGGTGTGGCCGGGGTATCCAGCTGCGGGCTGACTTTATAGTCGCTCACACTGGCCACGGCATCACGCAACGCACAGAACACGGCGATGCCATGCATCAGTGGAGGCTCACCCACTGCTTTGGAATGGTAAATGGTGTCCGCTGCCGCAGGACGGTCAAACAGCTCGACGTTAAAGACTTCAGGAATATCCACCGAGGTCGGGATTTTGTAAGTCGCCGCAGACGCGGAAGACAGACGGCCCTGGTTATCCCACAGCAGTTCTTCACTGGTCAGCCAGCCGGTACCCTGTACAAACGCACCTTCCACCTGGCCGATATCAATGGCCGGGTTCAGTGAATTACCCACGTCATGCAGAATGTCCGCGCGCAGGATTTTGTATTCACCGGTTAAGGTATCAATTTCCACTTCAGCGCAGGTCGCACCGAAGGCGTAATACAGGAATGGTTTACCGCGCTCCGCTTTCGGATCGTAATGAATTTCCGGTGTTTTATAGAAACCTGTGGTCGACAGCGACACACGGTTTACATAAGCCAGATTGACAAACTCAGCGAAGGATACCCAGTCTTCCTGGCCATCATCACCGGTCACCACGATGTGGTTATTTTCAAAACGGACGGCGTCGCCTGCGACTTTAAAGTAATCCACAGCAAAATCGACCAGACGTTTCTTCAGCGTAATACAGGCATTCTGTGCTGCTTTACCGTTGAGGTCGGTACCGGAAGATGCCGCCGTTGCCGAGGTGTTCGGCACCTTATCTGTGGTGGTGGCACTGACGCGCACCATATCCACATCCACAGCAAATTCATTGGCAACAACCTGAGCCACTTTGGTGTACAGGCCCTGACCCATTTCCGTACCACCGTGGTTCAGGTGAATGGAACCGTCGGTGTAAATATGTACCAGCGCACCGGCCTGGTTGAGGAAGGTGGTGGTAAAAGAAATACCAAAACGTACCGGCGTTAATGCCAGACCTCGTTTTTTCCACGGGCTGGTTTTATTGAACGCTGCGATGTCTTCACGGCGTTTACGGTAGTCGCAGTTGTTCTCCAGCGTTTCGATCAGTTCCGGCAGATAAAAATCTTCGATCGGCTGACCGTAATGGGTCTGCTCACCTTCTTTGTAGTAATTCAGTTTACGTACATCGAGCGGATCTTTACCCACTTTGCGGGCAATATCATCCAGCATGCATTCCGCCAGAATCATCCCCTGCGGACCACCAAAACCACGGAACGCCGTGTTGGATACCGTGTTGGTACGACAGCGGTGACCAATCACCCGGCAGTCGTGCAGGTTGTAAGCGTTATCGACGTGGAACATGGCGCGGTCGGTAATGGAGTCTGACAGGTCAGCGGAATAACCACAGAAGCTGGCCAGCTCAATATCGGCACCCTGAATACGGCCTTCATCATCAAAACCGATTTTAAAGCGGTTAAGGAAATCGTGGCGTTTACCGGTCAGTACCATATCGTCCTGACGGTCGAGACGCATTTTCACCGGACGGTTCAGGCGTGTGGCAAACACCGCCGCCAGACAGGCCCACTGCGCTGCCTGAGTTTCTTTGCCGCCAAAACCACCACCCATACGGCGTACTTCTGCCTGCACGTGGTTGATCGGCACATCCAGAACTTCCGCCACCAGCTTCTGCACTTCCGACGGATGCTGGGTAGAACACAGCACTTTCATGCTGCCATCTTCACCCGGAATGGCGTAGCTGATCTGAGTTTCCAGATAAAACTGCTCCTGGCCGCGCACATACATCTCGCCGGACAGGGTATTGGCTGCAGCACTAAGTGCATTCTCGACGTCACCTTCCACCATGGTGTGGGTCGGGTTCACGAACGAATCGCGCTTAAGTGCTTCTTTTACAGAAAGAATCGGTTCTTCCTGCTGGTATTCAACCACGGCAGCATTCACTGCGCGTTTGGCCTGATCAAAGGTTTCGGCCACCACAGCAAAAATTGCCTGGCCGTAAAAATCCACGCGGCCATTGGCGAGAATCAGATCACCGGTAAAAGCCGGACTGATATCAATATCGCCGGGCACGTCATCAACGGTGATCACATCGACCACACCTGGGGATGCCCACACACCGGACAGATCCAGTTTGGTAATCAGACCGCAGTTAATGGTGCTTTTGCCCGCTACAGCATGCAGGGTTCCGGCAATTTCCGGTACGTCGTCGATATAGACTGCAGTACCTAATACGTGTTTTTCGGCACTTTCGTGGGCCAGTTCTTTACCGGATTTACCTTTAGGCGGACGCTGACGGCGCTGTTCCCAGGGAGTGACTTTTGACGATGTAAAACTCATGCGGCATCTCCCTTCTGATTCATCTCAATAAAGGCTTTGGTTAACAGGTTTTTGGTCACCTGAATGCGATAGGTATCCGATGCGCGTACATCAGAAATTGGCTGGTAATCTTCGCCAATGCATTCAGCCGCCTGGGTAAAGGTATCCAGCGTGAATGGCTTACCGCTTAAGGCGGCGCTGGTTTTCTCACCGATTAACGGCGTTGCGGCCATACCACCACAGGCCAGACGGGCAGTTTCAATCACACCGTCGGTAATCTTCAGATACAGAGCAAACATCACGGCAGAAATATCATCGTCGTAACGCTTACTGATTTTATAAGTGATCAGAGTTTCTTCTGCGCTGAGCTGACTCAGCTTAATGCCGCGCAGGTATTCACCCGGCTGCATCACAGTCTGTTTATAGCCCAGATAAAAATCTTTTACCGGGACTTCACGGCGCCCGTTTATGCCGTCGATTTCCAACGTCGCTGCAAGAGCTAAAAAAACGGGCGGGGTATCACCAATCGGCGAAGCGTTGGCGATATTCCCGCCCAAAGTGCCCATATTGCGGATCTGGCGCGAGCCGATCCGGTGCAATAGCTGAGCAAACGAAGGAAAAGGTTCAGCAAGCTCAGTTTCAGCCTGACTGAATGTGACACAGGCGCCCAGCCAAAGCGGGTCGCCCATATCCTGGCCACGGGTACATGCGGCCAGTTCGGGGATGCGGTTGACACAGATAATGGTGTCAAACTGCGCAAAACGTTGGGTTACTTCCAGGCCGATATCCGTACCGCCCGCCCACAGGCGTGCATGCGGATAAGCCTTAAGCAGCGCTTTCAGCTGCTCTTCGGTGTATGGCATAAACAGACGGCGGCCATCTTTATATTGCAGAGGCTCAGGGCTGTTCGTCGCAGTGTCAGGATCAAAGGTCTGCACACCGGCGCGGGCAGAAATCTCAGCGACGTCGACTTTTGGCAGCTCTGCCATCTTTTTCGCCGCATCAATGATCGGGCGGTAGCCAGTACAGCGGCACAGGTTACCGGACAGTGCTGCATGAATTTCTTGGTCAGTCAGCGCCTGCTTTTCATTAATGCAGGCGTTCTGATACAGGTTGGCCATGGACATAATAAAGCCCGGCGTGCAGAAGCCACACTGGGAGCCGTGAGTCTCAACCATGGCCTGTTGCGCAGGATGCAGAGCACCTGGCTTACCAATACCGGACGGTGTCAGCAGGTAGCGGTTATGCAGGTTGGCCATCAGCGCAATACAGGCATTCAGGGTACGGTATTCAATACCGTGCTCCGTCATTTCCCCCAGCATTACGGTGCATGCACCACAATCACCAGCGGCACAGCCTTCTTTTACGTCAAATTGCCCCACTTCGGTGCGCAAATATTTTAGAATGGTACACGCTGGATCAATATCTGCGTTTTCAATCCAGCGCCCATTTAAGTTAAATCTGATCACGGTAACACCTGTTTTCTGGCTAGATGCGGCTGCCCCTGCTGCCCTGAAGGCCAGCAGCGCCAACGCTTTAGTTAGTGTTGGGATTTTTCTGTGGGGAGAACTTGCAAATTCCTGACCAACTGGTCAAGCATACTATAAAAGTTGTTATTTTGCGCAGATATTGCAGCTGGCAAGCTAATTGCTAACAATTCGACCAAGTGGTCAGCTTTTACAGGGTAGTGCCTCACGCAGGTGAGCACACCGCTACGACTGAGGATTCCAAGTGACATTACAAACACCCACCGAGCGCCTGCTGCTGAGCGGTATCACCAAGGAGTATCCGGGCTGTCGTGCCAACGACGCCATTGATCTCCGCGTGAACGCCGGCGAAACCCATGCGCTGCTCGGCGAGAATGGTGCCGGTAAGAGCACCCTGATGAAAATCATCTATGGCGTTGTGCGTCCGGATGCCGGCACCATCTGCTGGCAAGGTAAAGAAGTTCAGATTACCGGTCCGGCCCATGCCCGTCAGTTAGGCATTGGCATGGTATTCCAGCACTTCTCGCTGTTTGAAACCCTGACCGTTGCTGAAAACATCGCACTCAGTCTGCCACCCGCGGAAAGTAAGGATATGGAAGCGCTGAGCAAGCGTATCCGTGAAATTTCCGAACATTACGGTATGGCACTGGATCCTGACCGCCACGTGCACACTCTGTCTGTGGGCGCGCAACAACGTGTGGAAATCGTGCGCTGCCTGCTGCAGGACATCAAACTGCTGATTCTCGATGAGCCAACCTCAGTGCTCACCCCGCAGGAAGTAAAAGAGCTGTTCCGTACCCTGAAGACTCTCGCCTCTGAGGGTGTTTCTATTCTGTTTATTTCCCACAAGCTCGATGAAGTGACCGAGCTGTGTAACGCTGCGACCATTCTGCGTAACGGTAAAGTCACCGGCAGCTGTAATCCTCAGGAAGTTACCGGCGAAGATATCGCCCGTATGATGGTGGGTGACGACACCCCACTGAATCAGGATTATGAAAAGTCCGAAGGTGGTGATGTCTCTCTGGCGATCAACGCCCTGACATTTACCCCGGATGATCCGTTCGGTGTATCACTGGATGGCCTCAATCTGGAAGTTAAAGCCGGTGAGATTCTTGGTATTGCCGGTGTCGCCGGTAATGGTCAGGATGAACTCTGTGCTCTGCTGTCCGGTGAAGAACTGTCCTCCGCCGGTACCATCAGCCTGCTCGGTGATGACATTACCAAACTGCTGCCGGAAGCGCGCCGTGAAAAAGGTTTCGCCTTTGTACCGGAAGAACGTCTGGGCCGTGGTGCTGTGCCAAATATGTCTCTGGTAGACAACACGCTGCTCAGCGCCAGTCATCGTGGCCTGAAAAACAAAGGCTGGATTAACTACGGCAAAGTACGTGAGTTCGCGCTTAACATCATTGAAAAATACAATGTGAAATGCGCCGACGAATACGCCCAGGCAAAAAGCCTGTCCGGCGGTAACCTGCAGAAATTTATTATTGGCCGCGAAATCGAACAGCAGCCAAAACTGCTGGTCTGCTCCCACCCGACCTGGGGTGTGGATATCGGTGCTGCCATTCTGATCCGCCACGCTCTGATTGCCTTACGTGATCAGGGCACTGCCATCGTTGTTGTTTCCGAAGATATTGATGAACTGTACCAGATCAGTGACCGTATCGGCGCTATCTGTGACGGCAAACTGAGTCCGTTTAAACCAACCAATGACGTTGGTATTGAAACCCTGGGTCAGTGGATGGCCGGCCAGTTTGATCAATCTTCCGCGGAGGCAGCCCATGCTTAAGTTAGAAAAGCGTCAGGCCGACTCGCGGTTAATGGCGTATATGTCGCCGGTGATTGCGATTGTCGCAACTCTGATTACCGGCTCTCTGTTATTTGTTTTCCTCGGTCATCATCCGGGTGAAGCACTTTATACCTTCTTTATTGCACCTTTAGAGAATGTCTACGGCTGGACCGAACTGGGCGTTAAAGTCGCGCCGCTGGTTCTGTGTGCCATGGGTCTTACGCTGTGTTATCGCGCGCAGATCTGGAATATCGGTGCCGAAGGTCAGTTTATTATGGGTGCCCTGGGTGGCGGTTACTGTGCACTGCAGTTTCTCGATTCCGAAAGTCACTGGGTGCTGGTGCCGATTCTGCTGGCCGGTATGGTCAGTGGTCTGCTGTGGGGTGGTATCGCAGCGTTATTAAAAACCCGCTTTAACGCCAACGAAATTCTGACCACCATTATGCTCAACTACATCGCACTGAACCTGCTGCTGTGGGCGGTGCATGGTCCGCTGAAAGATCCGGACGGATTCAACTTCCCGGAATCCGCAATGTTTTCTGCCGGCGCGACGCTGCCGTTATTTGATACCAGCTACCGTCTGAATATTTCCATTCTGTTTGCCCTGTTCTTTCTGGTGGTTATCTGGACATTAATGGCGCGCAGCTGGGTGGGTTATCAGATTCACGTTATGGGTGAAGATGCTAAAGCAGCAAAATACGCAGGCTTCAAATCCAAAGCCCTGACCTGGGTTGTATTACTGGCCTGTGGTGCACTGGCAGGTCTTGCCGGCGTCAGCGAAGTTACCGGTCCCATTGGTCAGGTAGTACCTCAGTTATCGCCAGGCTACGGTTATGCTGCAATTATTGTGGTGTTCCTGGGCCGTATGCACCCGGTCGGTATTCTGCTTGCAGCCATGCTGCTGGCACTGACCTTTATGGGTGGTGAAATGGTTCAGATTCAGATGAGTCTGCCAAAATCCCTGACCGGTTTATTCCAGGGGATGTTGCTGTTCTTCCTGTTGGCTGCGGACCTGCTGATTGGCTACCGCATCGTGTTTCAACCTTCTGCATCCCGGGCGTAAATTATGGATATCGATTTAATTACTAACATTTTATACGCGACCTTCAAAACCGGTACGCCACTGATCCTGATTGCACTGGGTGAGATGGTGTGTGAAAAATCCGGCGTCCTGAACCTGGGTCAGGAAGGTATGCTTCTGGTCGGCGCGGCGGTAGGCTTTATTACTGCATCAGTAACCGGCAACTATTTCCTAGCCGTATTCTGCGCAATTTTCGCAGGCATGATGATGTCACTGATCTTTGGCTTTCTGTCCATTACCCTGGCGGCCAATCAGGTGGCAACCGGCCTGGCATTAACCATTTTTGGCGCGGGCCTGAGTGCCTTCTTAGGTAACTCATACATAGGTATCGGCCTGGAAGGTATTCAGGTCTGGAATGTGCCATTCCTGAGTGATATTCCGGTGATCGGAAAGGTTTTCTTTCAACATGATCCTCTGGTATATCTGACCATCATTTTATTTGCTGTTGTTTTCTGGGTATTCCGTTCAACCCGACTGGGTTTAAAAATCCGTGCGGTTGGTGAAAATCCTGAAGCGGCTAACGCCATTGGTATTCATGTACACCAGATCCGTTATATGGCGGTATTGTTTGGTGGTGCCATGACAGGTTTGGGCGGTGCTTATTTATCTCTGGTTTACACCCCAATGTGGAGTGACGGCATGTCTGCCGGCCGAGGCTGGATTGCACTGGCTCTGGTGGTATTCGCCAGCTGGAAAGCTGAACGTATTCTGCTTGGTGCTTACCTGTTTGGCTTCGCCAGCATTATGCATCTGGTATTGCAGGGAACGAAATTTGAAGTGTCGCCAAACCTGATGGCCATGCTGCCATACCTGGCAACGATTATTGTACTTGTCTGGCTGTCGTCTGATGCGATTAAGACCAAGATGAGTGCACCTAAGTCTATCGGTCAGCCTTATCGTCCGATGGCTTAATGGCAGAGGTTTAATTTAAATCACAGATTCCGGCGTTGCTTTATTACCAAATGTTTTGACCAATAAAGTAACGTCGTAAAAAGTGACAAAACAAATCTGCCAATTTAAAAAAACAACACGGATTTTAGCTGACCACATGGTCAAAAATGGAATTAACTGATAATTTAAGTGCTCTTAACTTATTTCAAAAAAACTAGGAAAACCTGGAGAGAAAAATGAAAAAGCAAATTCTGGCCATGGCTGTGGTAGCAGCTTCTGCAGCAGCTACAGTTCCTGCAGCACATGCAGAACGTTATTTCGCTGACAACAGCGTAACTGTTCTGGGTGGCGCTAAGTTCAAACTGGACGGCAACAACTACAACGACGACGACTACAAACAAACCACTTACACCATCGAACACGTTTCCGGCTACAGCTGGGGCGGCCTGTTCTTCTTCCTCGACCGTGACGAAGGTGAAGATGACTGGGAAGCTTCTTACAGCGAATTTTCACCAAAAGTAAACGTTGTTAGCTTCGATGAAGGTATCGTTAAAAACATTCACGCTGACTTCACTCTGGAATCCGGTACTACTGCAACTGGCTTCAGCCAGGACAACTTCCTGTACGGTTTCGGTGCTGACTTCCGTCTGCCAGGCATGAACTACTTCAGCGCGACTTACTACTACGCTGTGAACGATACTACCGATGACGACCACCAGATCACTCTGGTATACGGTGCAAGCTACGGCGGTTTCGCTTTTGAAGGTTACATCGACTACTCAACCGGCGGCAGCGATGGCCACAAAGCCAGCTTCAACTTCAACCCACAGATCACTTACGATATCGCTCCTCTGATCGGTTACGACAACCGTCTGCAGGTGGGTGTTGAAGTCAGCTCATGGCACAACAAGTACGGCTCTCAGTTCGACGAAGACAACGTAGCAGCAATGGTTAAGATGCACTTCTGATCTGCATGCTATATAAAAAGGGAGCCTTGGCTCCCTTTTTTGTCCCTACCCAACGCCAGAGTGCTCTGTGATATGATGCCGGCGCGAGGGACACCGACAGAATGGAACAAGAATGACCACACAGAAGTATAAAACAGGTAAAATCCGCGAGCGTAACAGCGAGAACATCCTTGCTGCCGCTGAGCAGGAATTTGTTCTGCACGGTTTTAAAGGTACCAGCATGCAGGCGATTGCCGATCGTGCCGGTGTACCGAAAGCGAACATCCACTACTATTTTAAGAATAAAGCCAATCTGTACCGCCAGCTGCTGGAGAACATTCTCGGCATGTGGAATGAGGTACTGGCTGATATGTCTCCGGAAAGCGATCCGGCCTTTATTCTTGAGCGATTTATCCGTACCAAAGTTGCTCTGGCCTTCAATCGCCCGAATTCTTCTAAAATCTTTGCCATGGAAATCATCCAGGGCGCTCCCTATCTGAAAGATTACATCAGTATGGATATGCGCCAGTGGGTCAAAAGCAAAGCCAGCGTTATTCAGAGCTGGATTGATCAGGGCAAAATGCGCCCTATCGACCCGCAGCATCTGATCTTTATGATCTGGTCTACCACCCAGCACTACGCCGACTTTGAAACCCAGGTGCTGGAAGTGGCGAATAAGCGCGAATATGACGAAGATGATATCGAACAGGTCAGTGACTTCCTGGTCGATATGATCCTTACCGGCTGCGGCCTGACACCGGCTGCCCCGCGTCAGGGCTGACTGTTCTGCGGAGAAGCCGGCCTTCTCCGCAGCCTTTCTCTTTGCTCCACGAACCTTGCTCCTCAAACGCCACCTCTCAAACGCCACCTCTCAAACGCTAACCCCGCAAACGCTAGCCCACAAACCTTGCTCCCGGAACTTCCGCCCCATCCCCACGCGGTCAAAAACTTGCATACCTGAGCTGCTGGCATAAAATAGCCGCAGCAGATTAACACTCAGTCACTGCTGATTTACGCGACCGCTGTATGCGGGCTATTTCATTTGTTGGGTGTTGATATTTGCGGTCAGCACCCCGTCACCTATGACTGCACGGGAGATCAGCATGACCACCCTCTGGATTAAAAACCCCAAAGCCATTTTTACCGCCAATTCACTGCCTGCTGGCGGTGGTATCGTGATTACCGATTCGGTTATTTCTGAAGTACTGGATGCCGGGCAATCCCCCTCAGTGGCCGTCGATGAAGTATTCGATGCTGCAGAACACGTAGTCCTTCCCGGGTTAGTAAACACCCACCATCACTTCTATCAGACCCTGACCCGCGCCTGCCCACCAGCCATGAACAAACGCCTGTTCCCGTGGCTGCAGACCCTGTATCCGATCTGGGCCGGACTGACCCCGGAGCAACATGCGCTGGCCACCGAACTGGCGATGGTGGAACTGCTGTTATCCGGCTGTACCACAGTTGCCGATCATCACTATCTGTTCCCCGCCGGGCTGGAAAATGCCATTGATATTCAGGCAGAAACGGCACTGAAGCTGGGAATGCGGGCCACCCTGACCCGTGGCTCCATGAGCCTGAGCCAGGACGATGGCGGCCTGCCACCACGCTCGGTAGTGCAAACCGAAAAAGAGATCCTCAACGACAGCGAACGCCTGATCAAAACCTGGCATCAACAGGATGCCAATGGCCTGCTGGAAGTCGCCCTGGCACCATGCTCGCCGTTCTCCGTAACCCAGGACATTATGAAAGCCAGTGCAGATCTGGCGGCACGCTACGGCGTCGGCCTGCATACCCATCTGGCAGAAACCGAAGACGAAAATAACTTCTGCCTGAAAATGTTCGGCCAGCGTCCACTGGACTATCTCGATACCGTTGGCTGGCTGAATGACCGTACCTGGCTGGCCCATGGCATTCATTTCAACGATGAAGAAGTACAGCGCTTAGGCGCAGCCGGAACCGGTATCTGTCATTGCCCGTCGTCTAACATGGTACTGGCCTCAGGCATTGCCCGGGTTAAAGAACTGCGCGCAGCAGGCAGCCCGGTCGGCTTGGGAGTCGATGGCAGCGCCTCCAATGATCACAGCAATCTGATCCAGGAAGTGCGTCAGGCTCTGCTGATTCAGCGCCTGCGTTACGAGGCTGATGAATTTACCCATGAAGATGCCCTGTCACTGGCAACCAAAGGCTCAGCTCAGGTGCTGCGACGCAACGATATCGGCGAGCTGGCGGTTGGCAAAAAGGCAGACATCGCCCTGTTCAAACTGGATGAGCCAAGATTCAGCGGTGCCCACGACGCACTCGGCGCATTGGTGCTGTGTGGCGCGTCACAGGCAGATGCAGTGATGATCAATGGCGCATGGAAGGTTAAGGACAAACAATGGCTGGGCGGGGATTTGCAGGCCCTTATGGCCCATCATGGGGAAGCAGCACGGCAGCTGTTCAAAGGCTGACAGCTGATCAGATCAGACTCCGCGCCGGGGACAGAGAGCGGAGTCTGCACAGACCGGGAACTTCAGCCCTCTACGACAGCGTAAAAGCCGCTACGGCCATCAGCATGGTAAAACTGGCCGCCGATGCAATCACATGCAGGTTAATAAAATTACGGTCGGTCGGATTACAGCTTTCTGAGACTTCAATCGTTTTCACAAGGGACACCTCTTCAAATCCTTATTAAAGAGTTTAGCTTCTGTCTGAACATGTGTTCTTTTTATTGTGAACGCTATGTAATACTTTTGTTACCCGTCGGTAAATCCGACTACTGCAGTGTGACATCCTGCGGCGCATTGTGCGCTTTTACGACCATTGATCAGCCGTTCAGGAACTCCTGTACCGCTTTAATCTGATCACGAGCCATCAGCATAGGCGCATGACCTATCCCCGGAAATTCGACCAAACGGGTATCTTCCCGCTGCAGCATTGAGCGCGCGGTCTCGGGCAGCAACAGGTCCGAATCGCCGCCACGGATGACCAGCACAGGGCAAACCACTGCCTGCCACACCATCGACAGATCAACATCACCGGTAACCAGCGCAAAACCTTCAGCGATCGCCGGGTCATAACGCACCCTCAGCTGGCCGGAATTATCCGGATCAGGCTCAGTACCGTAGCGCGCCAGGTGCTGCCACTGCTCATCAGTGAGCGGACCGAACGGCGCGGCAATGCGGCGCAGCCACTGCTCTGCCGCAGCAACATCAGTGAACAGCGGCGCTTTACCGACGTAATCGCCCAGCCGTTCCAACGCTGCATAAGGCACAAAAGGCCCGACATCGTTCATAATCAGTTTTTCGATACCACAGGCGCCGGGCATCGCCGCCAGCATCATGCCGATCAGACCGCCCATGGACGTTCCCACCCAGTAAAGCGGAGGATTGCCATAGTCGATATTCAGCTGCGCCAGAAACTGCTGCATCTGGCTGATATACAGCGGATACCCGTATAGCGCCGGGGTCAGCAACCACTCACTGTCGCCGCGTCCCAACACATCAGGGCACACAACTCTGGCCTGTTTCGCCAGCACCTCAGCCAGCGCATCAAAATCATGACTGTTGCGGGTCAGACCATGCACACAAATGATCAGTGGCTGATCGCTGCGCTCACTGCTCTGCCATAACTGATAGGCCATACGGCGCGGGCCTTCCGGCGTGGTTATCATCAGTTCGTGCCGGGATTGCATCACAGTCATCGCATTGGCTTCCGTCTCGGAGTGAATCCACAGGTTACAAAAAACCAGGCTGCTGTCCAGCGCCCGTCAGACACCCGTCATACATAAACCAGACACTCGTCCAACACCCACCAGACACCCTCCAGACACCCTCCAGACACCCGCGAACAACAGTGCCGCCAAGACTGAGGAAAAATCGATAAAAAAGAAAAAGGTGAATGTAAAAGAATTGTCAGAATCCGAAGCAGTAGACAAATCAGGAAAAAAATTCCGCCAGCATTGAACAGATCGTTAATTAGTACTATCCACCACTGGCCAAGTGTCAGTGAGCACCGTATCATCACGCTCCGAAGTTCTGCTTAACATGGAGGTTGGGGTGAACGTAATTCAGCCCCTCGATATTGAATCCGGTTACCGGACAATATCCGTAAACGGCGAAAATTATCTGGTTATAACCAGCAAGATATATTTCCCACTTAATGGCGGTTACCCGCTGACCGGCAGTCAGGCATACGGCTTACTTAAAGAGCAGGCCATTCAATACGCCGATGAATTCAGCCCAAAACTGAGCACCGAATATCTGGTGGTTGGTAATGCCTGCGCTCCTGCACAACAGGCTGTCAGTGCACTCACCTGCAAAGTTACTCTCGCAGCATTAAGCAAATCATTAAACGTGGTTGGTGATCGTTATTGGACAGGCGGAATTTCTGGCGCAACAGAGCCACTGCCATTTACCGAAATGCCACTGAATTGGGAACACGCATTTGGCGGAAATGATGTCGCCGAAAACCCCAAAGGAAAAGGCAGCCAACCGCAGCAGACACCACTCGGTGAAAAATTAATTTGTCTGCCAAATACCGAAGCACCCGGCAAAGGTATGACCGCAAAAGGACAAAACCTGACACCTTCGTCTTTTGCCGCAATTCCGCCTGACTGGCCACAGCGCAATCAATATCTCGGCACCTACAACGATGCCTGGAAACGCGATGCATTCCCGGGCTTTCCTGCCGACTTTAATTTCAAAGCATTTTATTGCGCCAGCGAAGACCAGCGTTTCGATTATTATCTGGCCGGTGGCGAAGCCTTCGAACTAGAGCATTTAAATTCCGAACAGCCATTTATCAGCGGCACACTGCCATCCTTCCGGGCGCGCAGCTTTTTATGCAAACGTGATATCGAGCCGGAAGACATCCGCGCCGAAGACGTGGAAGAAGTTCAGATGCGTATGGACACCGTGGTTTTTTATCCGAACCACAAGATCGGCATGCTGGTATTCCGCGGCTCTGTTCCCTGTGAATCCATGGACGCAGACGAATACCGCTATCTGATGTCAGCGTACGAATCCAAAGCTCAGGAAGCCCGTTCGAAAGAACATTATCATCAGTCGTTGGTAGGACGTACCCATCCGGAATTCAGTATCCAGTATGCCCTGACCACCAAAGATCTGATTCCCGACGGCATGCCCTGCTCCATCGCCCGTATGACTCAGATTGATGAAGAGCCGGTGCAGCTGATCGCTGACAATATGAAAAACCGTGCACTGCGTGAAGAAGCAGAAGCCCGCGCTCAGGTACAGAGCCAACTGGCCGATATGCTGCAGTCGTTTAAAGATAAAGGCCTCGACACAACACAACTGGAAGCTCAGATCGCCAAAGCCATGAGCACACCAGAAAAAGACGAATGGCAAAAACGCTTTGACGCAGTGCTGGAAAAGCTCGTGCCCGGAGCCAGCTCGCCGGACGGCAAAGTCGATTTACAGAAAATCGACTTCCGCGCCTTTGATGAACTGTCCTCCCTGAGCGAAGAATACGCCCAATTCCAGAAAGAACAGGCGCGCAAACAACTGCAGGATCAGCTTGAAGAACTACAGGATTCTCCGCAGGTTCGGGAAGCGCTGGAAAAAGCTCTGCACAATATGGATTTACCGCCTCAGCTGCCGCGCCCACAAAATCCGCAGGATATGCTGAACCAATTACGCGATGCCAAAATCGCTATGCAGAACCATCAGGACAGAGCACGCAGCGCCGGTATCAATGTACCGGATATGCCGGATATTGATCTGGAAGAAATGGAAAAAAATCTGCTGGAAAGTGCGGCGAGCATGCGCGAAGCCTATCGGCTGGGAGCACACAGTATGGGGCATGGCCGCCCGGTACTTGATCCGGCGGAACAGATGGCCGTCTTTCAGCAGCGGCAGGAACAGGGGTTATCACACAAAGGTCAGGATTACGCCTGTCTCGACTTCACTGGCCGCAACCTGCGCGGCATCGACTTCAGCGACTGCTTCCTCGAACAATGCCGCTTTGACCAATGCGATCTGCGTGGCGCAAATCTTTCCGGCAGCATTGCTGCACGGGCTGGTTTTATTGGTGCCGACCTCAGTGGCTGCGATCTCAGCAACGCCAGTATCGGTGGCGCCGATCTGACCCGCGCCCGTCTTAACGGCGCACAGCTGAAAGACTGTGAATACAGTGGCGCCAACTTCACTGAAGCCGATCTCAGTGATACCCACCTGACGGTAATGAATTCGCTGGAAGTGATCTTCACCAAAGCGAAACTGGCCAATACAGAATTCGACGAGCCAACCTTTATCGGCACCGACTTCAGTGACGCTGATTTCAGCGACAGCCGCCTGCCATCCGCTACCTTTATGAACTGCACGTTATCCGGCGCAAAATTTGACCGTGCCGACTTCAGCGCAGTGAATTTTATCGAATGCAAAATGGAAGGCTGCAGCTTCCGTGAAGCGACGTTAACCAATGCCCGGTTTATGATGGAAACAACGCTTACCTTCAGCAACTTCCGCAAAGCCACACTGGATAACGCCAACCTGCGTGACGCCAATATCACCAATGCAGATTTCACCGAAGCTTCACTGCGCTTCGCTGATTTAACTGGTGCCAACGCAGAATCTTCAGTATTCAACGCCGCCGATATGCGCCAGTCTCAATGTATTAATACACGCTTTGTGCGCGCAGACCTGAGCAACTGCAATCTGATGGAGGCTTCCCTGATGCAGGCCGACCTGCAGCGTGCCGACATGCGCAACAGCAACTGCTATGGCGTTGAGTTTATGGGTGCCGTTGCCGGCAATACGGATTTTTCAGGTTCAAATATGGATGGATCAAAACTGGAAGACTGGAGGCCGTCTAAATGGCAGTCGTAACCTTCAGTAAAGAGCAACTGCAACAGGCCATCAGTGAAGGCCAGGTGTTTGATAAAGACCACTTCAGTCAGACCGACTATCGCGGCGTTTATATTGGCGGCGGAATATTCTCTGACTGCATATTTACTGCCTGCCAGTTTGATGAAGCTGAATTTATTCAATCCAATTTTATCAACTGCCAGTTTGAACGCTGTAGCTTCAGCAACAGCCAGTGGCAGGAATGTAATTTCACCGGTTGTGAGCTGCCGGCTTCTGATCTGCAGAACTGCCAGTTTGAATCAGTCAACCTGGTAGAGTGCAATCTGACACAATGCCGCTTTACCGGCTCGGTTATGCCGGAAACCAATATCATTAACTGTCAGGCGAACGATACCGACTTCAGTCAGTGCCAGCTCTACTTTGCGGTGTTCAATCAGACTCAGGTAAACCGCAGCCGCTTTATTGAAGCGCAGATGGAGCGCACCGCCTTTATTGAATGTGAAATGGAAGGCATTAACCTGCGCCATGCGCACCTGCAGCAGGCGATCTTCGAAAAGCCAGAACTCAGCGGTCAGGATTTTTCTGATATGCACCTGGCTATGACCCAGTTCCGCTCAGCTAAATTGCGTAACTGCAATTTCACCGGCGCCAACCTGACTCAGGTGTTTTTCGTTGAGGCGGATCTGATACAAAGCCGCTTTGATGGAGCAACCGCCACGGGCGCGATGTTTTATCAGTCGCAGCTGACCGGCAGCACCCTGACCAAATGCAACCTGAGTCAGGCCAGCCTGCAGTTAGCCGATCTGTCTGCCTGCGATTTCAGCGACAGCACGATGATTCAGCTGATGGCCAGCGGTGCCATCATGCAGAACACCCTGTTTAAAAAATGCGATCTCACCTACGCAGATCTCAGTTACGCCGTACTCAGCTATACCGATTTTTCCGGTGCAGAATTAGTACGCACCAATCTCCACGCCATCATCGACAACGGGGCCATCTGGTCCGGCAGCTCAAAATCAAAAGCACTGCCAACCGACGAAAAGCGTGAAAAAGCCGATTTATGGAAGCCGAAATCAGTCAAAGCCTGATGAAAGGAGAAAGAATATGACCAGCCAACACGTATCACCTTTGCTGCAGAATAACCGTCAGTCCCATCTGCTGTTTGGTGAAGTACAGGCCGTGACCGAACACGGATACATCATCCACCAGCATCAGGCCGGCAGCGTTATGGCGCTGAAAGCTTTTTCCTGCACCTATACTCCGGTGACTGGCGACTGGGTCAGCTTTCTGCCATCACCGGATGGCCAGAATTATATTCTCGATATTCTGCGCCGCCAGTCCGATGAAATGGCCAGCATCGAAAACAACAATGGTATCCGCTTATCGTCTGCGGCGGATATCAGCCTGCAATCCAGCCAGCTGAATATCGTTAATACCGAAACCCAGCTGACGACATTACAGACCCGCATGAACAGCCAGGCGCTGGATGTACACGCCAGCAAAGCTTCTTTTAAAGCGGAAAGCGCAGAATCATCCATCGGCCAGATGATCGCCCGTATGCGTGACAGCATCCGCATCATCGAACGTATCGAACAGGTCAAAGCCAAAGACCTGATTCAGAATGTGAAGAACCTGTTCCTGCAGCGTTCAGAACAGGCGGATATTTCAGCGAAAAAAGACGTTAAAATCAACGGCGACCGGATCCACATGGGCTGATGCCCAAGGGAAAAATAAAAGGAATATATTATGTTTGCTAATTGCTCCGTAGGTGGAACCAACAACGCAATTCCCGATGTTTGCCTGACACCGGTCGGTCCGGCCATGGTGCCGATTCCTTATCCGAATATTTCCATGTGCATGATGGCCATTCCACCAACCACAGCGATGAAAGTGCTTATTTCAGGTGGTCCGGCCCATAATCTTGGTACCAAAATTCCTCTGAGCAACGGCGATCAGCCAGGTGTTGGCGGCGGCGTGGCATCCCATATGATTATGGGACCAACCAAATATATGATGGGCAGCATGGCCACCATGTTCGGTGGCAAACCCGCCGCACGATTAACCAGCATGACCGGCCAGAATGGCAGCAGTTTTAATATGGTCGGCGCGACCATAGTGCCGTCGCAGGTGAAAGTGTTGGTGTTGAAATAAGCCGGGTTGGCGATTAATGCAGTAAATTTTTGGTGGGCGGAGCCCACCCTACGACGGATACTGATGTAACCATACATCGGCATGAACCGTTGCTTTTGTAGATACCATCTCTCCCAGCCGTCCACAACACCTTAAACCGGTACCTGTGGGCGGTATTCGCTCTGATGTTTTACAACACCAAAGCAAATCTGCACCAGCTTGCGCATCGCTGCGCCAAGCGCCTGCATTTTACTTTTTCCATTTGCCAACAGGCGCTCATACTGGGCTTTAATATCCGGATTC
>MDTC01141298.1_pt1 | contig 41776 bp, 38 predicted proteins | sample 811181 | NCBI WGS metagenome assembly MDTC01 (sample SAMN05326644, study PRJNA326480) | marine metagenome | isolation source: seawater | place: Pacific Ocean: North | collected 2011
ATTTCCAAAATAGCATCATCCGACATGCCCTCGAGTGAAGCTCCAGAACCGTGGTCGTGGTCGTGGTCGTGGTCGTGCCCATGATCGTGGTCGTGGTCGCAGGCCGCTCCAGGCAGAGGAGCAACCGTCGATTCCCAATCGTGGAATCGCACGTCCAATTCTCCCAATTGACTCTCGACTCGAGCCAACTGCATGGCAAATATGGAGTCCCCTGCTGCAAGACTTGCCTCCACTTGAGCTTCGACATCACCCAAGGCCAATTGCAATTCATCGTGTAACTCAGCCGCTATTCGATCCAGTTGCTCGTGAATTTTCTGAGCTTCTTGAAAAGTCGCGCTAGGTGCCGCATCTCCGCATCCGGTTGTCAGTACTACTGCCAAAGAAAAGGCCAATAGATAGATTGAAATTTGTTTGAATCGCATGGTTAGTGTTTTTCAGTTTTGGAATTTCGCACCGCTCCTGAAGGAGGGACCGGGTCAAAGCCTGCATCCGACCAAGGGTGACAACGCGAAATGCGTTTGATGGCTAGCCATCCTCCACGGCGAGGGCCAAACCGCTCAATCGCTTCACGAGCATATGCTGAACAAGTCGGTTGAAAACGACAATTCGCCCCCAAAAGCGGGCTTAGCACCAGCTGGTACGATCGAATCAATCCGAGCATTATCGTTCGCATCATAACCGCAATTTACGGCGTTAAAACGGCAAACGCTCAAAGGCCATTCCCACAGCCAATGTGCCGGTAACCGCGCACAAAAAAATCTGTTGCTCCCGTTGCGTGACTCCAACCGCTCGGAGTAAAGATGCTACTCCCAAACACACCATCAAAATCAATAGCTGCCCGACCTCGACACCCAAATTAAATCGAAGCAATGGCATGACAATGGATGCCCCATCCTCTCGCATCATCCGAAAAAATGAACTGAAACCGAGGCCGTGAATCAATCCAAAGCACACGGTTACGAAATAAGTCAAGCCGCGTCCCCATGCCTCGCGTTTTCCTGCCCCGCGTCGCAAGTTCCACGCAGCTGTGAATGCAATGCTCACCGGAATCAGGAATTCAATCCAACCGCCGTCTGCGTGCACCCAGCCCATGCCAGCGAGCAACAGCGTGATGCTATGCCCCACTGTGAAGGCCGTTGCCAAAACGATCACACGCCAGGCGTCTTTTAGACTTGCCCAAGCAACCAATGCCAGCAAGAACAACATATGATCATAGCCTGCAAAATCCGTGATGTGCTCGATGCCCAAATAAAAATCGTTCATGCCTAAGAAGTGTGATATTCGGCGATGCGAAAAGCATGCTCGTTGCGATCGTCTGCATGCTGATCGAATACGATGGCCGTTTGCTTCCAACCCGCAGAAAGCAAGCCCAAATCAAAGAACGTATCTCCTTCTGGTGCGGCATCCACGTGGGTGATGAGCAGGCGATTCACCCAACCTTTGGACATAGATTCAGCATAAATCTGCCCCCCACCAATGATGAACAACTCCTCCACCCCTAAAGCCTTGGCACAATCGATCCCTGCTTCCAAAGAGTGGGCAACGTCCGCCCCAGGCGCCTGATACTGGGCATTTCGTGTGATGACGATGTTGGCCCGATTCGGGAGCGGTCGGAATCGCTCCGGAATGGACTCGTAATTGCGTCGTCCCGTGAGCACGGCGTGTCCTTTGGTGGTGTCCGAGAAAAACTTCATGTCGTCCCGCAAACGCCAGACGAGGTCGTTGTCTCGGCCGATCACACCGTTCGTTGCAACAGCTACAATGATGGAAATCCGCATAGGTCTTGCTTTTGCGATTAGACCGAAACAGCTGCCTTGATGTGCGGCATGGGATCGTAATTCTCCAATTTGAAATCGTCATAAGTGAACGCGAACAAATCCTTGATTTCAGGATTCATCCACATCGTCGGCAGTTTCCGCGGTTCGCGGGTCAACTGCTCCCGAGCTTGATCCACATGATTGGTGTAGAGGTGAACATCCCCAAACGTGTGGACAAACGTACCGGGCTCCAAATCACACACCTGCGCCATCATCATGGTGAGCAATGCGTAGGACGATATGTTGAAGGGCACACCTAAGAAAGTATCCGCCGAACGCTGATACAATTGGCAATTGAGCTTGCCGTTATCGACGTGAAATTGAAATAGGCAGTGGCACGGTGGCAAAGCCATATCATCGATAAAACTTGGATTCCATGCAGAAATCACATGACGACGCGAATACGGATTGTTCTTGATTTGATCCACCAATTTCACGATCTGATCGGTATGCGAACCATCAGGATTGGGCCAGCTGCGCCATTGATATCCGTACACAGGACCTAAATTCCCCGCTTCGTCTGCCCATTCATCCCAAATGCGCACGCCATTTTCCTTGAGGTAAGCGATGTTGGTGTCGCCCTTCAAAAACCACAACAACTCATGAATGATTGAACGCAAGTGCAGTTTCTTGGTGGTCAGGACCGGAAAACCTTCGCTTAGGTCAAACCGCATTTGATATCCAAAACATCCAATCGTTCCCGTCCCCGTGCGGTCTTCGCGCAGCGATCCATTCGCAAGAATGTGATCCAATAAGTCCAAATATGCTTGCATGCACCGAAGGTATTTTCAGATGCACAAAGAATAGCCGACACGTTGAAAGGGAGTGGAAAAAGTGTCAGAAAGTAACGTCAGGTAAAGTGACGTCGCAAAAAAGGTTGGGTACCGTATTCCACCAGCGGCGTTCCCCAACGATAAAGTGCATTGATCAGCAGCAAATGCAAAATCAAAGCACCGTGCAACGGTAATATGTACCATGGTCGTGGCAAATCAATCACAAACGGATTATCCGCCTTTGGAGCCTCCCACATGTACATGTAGTTCGCCGTGATGGCCGATGGGAAATAGGTGTTCAACCACCAATTGAAAAGTCCAACCAACGAGGTAAGAATCGCCACCGCGACATAAGTCTTGATCCATCCCCATTTTGGAAATCGAAATCCAAAAGAACGGGCCATAACGATAGGCATGATCACAATCGCCGTGTGCTTGAAATAATAATCCAAGAGCACCAATGGCGCATCCCCAATCGTAAGTTGCGGCGTGAGCAATGCATGCACACCCCCGATCGTGCCGGTGAATGCCGAAAACATAAACAACTTCTCATTTTTGAAGAAGCAGTTCAAACCAACCAAAGCGTAATTCACCCCGCAAAGGTGCAATGGCAAATTGCGGTGCCATGACATGTCGTGTTTTGGATTCAGAAAACCATAGATCGGCATGAAAAGGTTCGCAATGATCAAAACAATCCCGGCCTTACGGAGGGCGTCCTCCCGAGCTTTCTCGTCCAGTGATGCAAACATGCGTACAATCAAAACACCTGCAAGAATGCTTCCAAACATGAGCACCCAATAGCGGACTTCATCCGCGTGAATAACAACGTCGTAACTGTTCAATGTTGGAAATTAAAGCGTCCTAAAGGCATGTGTCAGCGCAGAAATGTACTGAGTAAAAACGACATTCAGCTTGTTGCATTTTGCAATCCTTCGTGGATCAAGGTCTGCGTCGGGAAAGCAAAATCTAATGATGCGTCATTGAAACGCTTCAGAATTTCGAGGTTAACCATGCCTGGAGTGAGGCAAACATCTGCCTCTTTTCGGACATAATAAATGGCACTCACGTTCAACGAAAAATCTCCGAATCCACTGAACCAAATCAAGGTGTCATCTTCCGTCCCAATGTGCTTCTCAATGATCTCGGTAAGAATGCCGATGGCCTGCTCGATCTGGTCAGGCTTGGTGTCATAAGTCAACCCCAAATCCAATCGAATCTTGCGCGCGGGTTCGGCCGTCACATTCTCCACGAGGCTATCTGTGAATTTGTGATTCGGGATGGTAACTACCCGTCCGGCAAGTGTCTTGATTCGCGTCGAGCGAATCCCAATCTCTGTCACTGTTCCGTCAACTCCAGCTACTTGCACCCGGTCACCCACCAGAAAAGGTTGATCCACAAACACCGTAATTCCTCCAAAAATATTGGCCACAAAATCCTTAGCGGCTAGACCCATGGCTAAGCCGCCAATGCCAACACCGGCAAGCAGTGCAGCGACATCATAGCCGGCATTGTTGAGCGCCATGATGAAGCCCAATATCCAGACGGTTGAGCGCAAGGTCTTTCGCAAGATGGGCGCCATTTGGGACATCATCTGAGACGAAGATTTCTGAGCAGCTCCCATGAAAAGATTGCCCAGAACGCTATCGACAAGTCGCGCAGCCATCCACGTCACATTCAAAGCAACTGCAATCGAAAAGACGTGGTCCATGAACGCATCCGTCTCCGCACCAAAATGCAAGTGATCGTATCCGAACCACAAGCCAAGCAATACAACCGACAACGAAAGCGGTTCTTCGATCTGATCCACAATGATATCATCCAATTGTGTTTCACTTTTCGCAGCCAAAGCCTTCATCCTACGGCTGAACCAGCGGTAGACCAATCGGCCTGCAATCACACCGCCGAGCGCCCAAGCCAAGGCAATCATCCACTCCATCGCGGGGTTGCCCAAAAATTCTGTGTCTAAAAATTCCATGGACCAAAAATGGCGCGAATATCTTTGCGTCATGCAAACTGGCTCAAAAAACTCTAAAGGATTCAATGTTTCATTTGGTCCGTCCCTGCGTTTAGGCGTTCTGGGCGGGGGACAACTTGGACGCATGATGATTCAATCCGCTGTTGATTTCGACGTGCGAGTAGAAGTAATGGATCCCAATGCGGATGCCCCTTGTCGACACCTGACGTCGAGATTCATGCAGGGCGACTTGCAGAATTCAAAGGATGTCGTTGCATTCGGATCGGAGTTGGATGTGATCACCATTGAAATTGAGCACGTTTCGGTCGACGGCCTCAGGGAACTCGAATCGAAGGGTGTTCGTGTGATTCCGAAACCCGATCATCTGGCCATCATCCAAGACAAAGGGAAGCAAAAAGCTTTCTTCGCTGAGAACAACATTCCCACGTCGCCCTTCCAACTGATCGGCGGCGCTAGCGAGGTAAAGAAGATGGGACTCCCCATCGTCCAGAAAATGCGCACGGGCGGCTACGATGGCAAAGGTGTTGTTGTTTTAAAGTCAGAAGCCGATTTAGACCGAGCATTCGATGTGCCGAGCGTTTTAGAACATGCTGTAGACATTGATAAAGAACTGAGCGTAATCGTAGCACGCAATAGCCGAGGCGAAATCGAATGTTTTCCCGTAGTGGAGGCCGTTTTCGATCCGGTAGCAAATTTGGTCGATTACCTCATCGCACCTGCGGACATCTCCCCTGAACAAGCAAAAGATGCAGCGATTTTGGCCATTCGCGTCGCGGAAGCCATGGATTTTGAGGGTTTGGTGGCAGTGGAATTGTTTCTTGACCGTGACGGGAACCTGCTTGTAAATGAACTGGCTCCGCGCACCCACAACAGCGGACACCATACCATCGAGGCGAATCGCACATCGCAATTCGAGCAGCACCTTCGCGCTGTTTTGGACCTGCCGCTTGGCACCACCGAAGCCGTCTTTCCTGCTGCCGCGATGGTGAACTTGGTGGGCAGTGCAGAGGCTCTTGGTACGCCCATTTATTCGGGGCTCGATTCGGCATTGAACACCCCTGGCATTCATCCGCATTTGTATGGTAAATCTGCCGTCAAGCCTTTTCGGAAAATGGGCCACGTGACCATCACAGGTTCAAGTCGCGAAGAAGTAGCCGATCGCGTGATGCAGATTCGTGAACAATTGGCCGTGCATGGAAATGACTGACCAGCACAAACCTACGTCACCGTGCACCCTTACTTTGAACTAGAATTGCGCCCATGTCCCAGCCTCAAGCATTGATTGTATTCACAGGCGGCTACTCCGGAGAAGCCGTGATCTCGCGAAAATCCGCAGCCATGGTCATGGCGCAGATCGACCGCAGACGTTTCAAGCCAGTGCTGGTCCACATCAACCCCAAAGGTTGGTTGATAGAAGACGTACTCACGGGAGAGAAAACCGCCACCAACCTCGAAGCACTGGTCAACGACAAACGCCGCTTCATTGGCGCATTCATCATGGTGCACGGTACACCTGGCGAGGACGGGAAACTGCAATCCATGCTCGATGAAGCAGGAATGCGTTACACCACGGGCGACGCCAACTGCATGGCCTTGACCTTCAACAAAGGTCAAACCAACGCTTTGCTTCGGGAGGAAAAAATAGAGGTGGCTCGATCCGTTGAACTTGCCCATTCTGAGCCTTGGGACGCCGTGAAAATCGCCAACAACGTAGGCATTCCTTGTTTTGTAAAACCGAATGAAACCGGGTCTAGCATTGGCATCTCACGAGCAGAAACGGTAGCCGATTTGGCATCTGCCATTGCTTTGGCGCGTTCGGTAAGCACGAGCGGAGTGCTCGTGGAATCGATGTTAGAAGGTCGTGAGTTCACTGTAGGGGTTGTGCCCAACGAACAAGGCCAAGCGACTGTCCTACCGGTAACAGAAATCACTACGGAACGCCTATTTTTTGACTATGAGGCCAAGTACCAAGGAGCATCACAAGAGATCACGCCCGCACTCATTCCTGAGAGCCAACGTGATGCACTCCAAGCGCAGGCCCTCGCCGTTTACCGCGCAACACGCTGCAAAGGAATGGCGCGAGTGGACATGATCTGGACAGAGCCTGGTGTGGCCTCTGTCATTGAGGTCAATGGCGTCCCGGGATTCTCCGAGGTGAGCATCATCCCTCAGCAAGCCGAAAAATCCGGCTTCTCTAAAGAGACTTTGATTTCCAATATCATAGACAGCACGCTCCTGCTGAGTTAAACACTTCGTCGGCTGCTCATTTTTCAAAACAAAAAGGGCCGCCCAAATGGACAGCCCTTCCCTGTTGAATGAAAAACAAATAAACTGTTTGAAGATAAACTTCAGGTTCTAATACGAAGCACCTTTGAAAAGGTTACAAGGCCACAAAAAGTCAGGAGCGTACGCGGTCTCCTTGGTCCGCAATGAATGCTTTCCAGCCGCTGTACCCTGCCTGCATGCGAGGCGAAGACAGTTGAAAGTGGTGGCACAATGCCACCGCTAATCCATCTGTCGCATCCAACTCCTTTGGCAAGTCCGTAACCGGAATCTTCAGGGTGCGCGCCACCATTGCCGCAACTTGTTCTTTACTCGCTGCACCCGAACCTGTGATGGACTGCTTCACTTTGCGCGGGGCGTATTCCGCAATTGGAATGTCCTTGGACAACGCTGCTGCTAATGCCACACCTTGCGCCCTCCCCAACTTGAGCATCGACTGCACATTTTTCCCAAAAAACGGCGCTTCAACCGCCATATGATCTGGAGCGTGGGCATCAATCAACGCCGAGCATCGATCGTAAATTCGTTTCAACTTGACGGCGTGGTCCTTGTATTTCGAAAGATGCAAGGCACCCATTTCAACCAATTCGACGGATTTACCGCACACGCAAATCACACCGTACCCCATGATGGTCGTACCGGGATCAATGCCGAGAATGATTTGTTCGACGGGTTTTGGTTTGGTGGTTGGTGACATCGCTCAACGAAGGTACATTTGGAAAAGCGTACCCCAACAGATGAAATCACCCCGTTATCAACCGCGTTCGCGCAAATGGCTGGCTTGGATCACCTCCTTGTTAGCGCTGACAGTGATCATTTGGCAGGTCATGCAGCATAACGCAGTGGCTGACCAATCGCTAAAATGGTCGCAGCTTGTTCCGAAACATGGCTGGCCGATCGCACTTGCAGCCGCATTGTTGCCTTTCAACTGGGGAATTGAAGCCTTAAAATGGCACATGCTATTGCGACGGTCAAACAGGTCAATGAGCCAATCCTATCGGGAGGTCTTGGTCGGTTCAACCTGGGGTTTTCTCACTCCAAACCGCAGCGGCGATGCAGTGGCGCGCGTCGCACTGTTGCCTGCTGATATGCGCTCAATCGGTCTTCGGTCTTTTGGTTGGAGCGCTTGGGCACAAGGAGGAATGACACTGACGTTTGGATCCTTGGCCACAGCATGGTTCTTGAACCCGATAGCTGCAGCGGCAGGCACCAAAGCACTGTGGCTGATTCCGATGCTCGCTCTCGCAGGAGCGGCCTCCTGGTGGGCACTCGGATGGGCCAACATTCGTTTTGGCCACAGCGCTTTGCTTTGGCTCCAACAGCGTTTCAAACTGCCTGTCTGGCTCGAACCCACAAATGCAGCATCATCTGGACAAACTCAACCCAACTTATCATTGGTCATCGCGCTGAGTGCCGCTCGATATTCTATTTTCGCCTGCCAATTTGCTCTTGGTCTCATTGCCTATGGATTCTCAGATGCCACTGTCTTGCTCCCCGCAATCGCTCTGGTGTATTGGGGCAATATGATCATTCCAACTGCTGCTCTTGCCGAAATGGGAGTGCGCGAGGCTTTGATTGTCATGGTGCTTCAACCGGCGCCAGAAATGGTTGTACCTCTCATCGCAGGAACATTTTTCATTTGGTCCTTGAACCTTGTCGTACCGGCAGTTTTCGGGGCAATCATTGGACCGAGAACTATGACGACAGCTCATGAACATTGAAATGGCTTTTGATTCTGGGGGCACAGCATTGTTCTGCGTTTTAGTGGCAAGCAATGTCCTATGCCTTGTGATCTACGCCGTTCAAGTCCAGCACTGGATCACGAGGTTATCGAAACCCACAGACGGGAATCAACCTGAATTCATCGCTGCTGATCATACCCCGCAAATCACAGCAGTGATTCCGTGCCGGAACGAAGCCAAAAACCTCCCGCATCTTTTGCAGGATCTTGCACAGCAAACACAATCCGTTGAGGTTTTGGTCATCGACGACCACAGCACTGATGCCACATGTAAAATCGCTGAAGAAGCCGGCATAAAATGCATTTTAAACCGTGGGCAAGGGAAAAAAGCCGCACTTCGTCAGGCTCACGGAAAAGTCAAGACTCCTTGGATGGCAACTTTGGATGCTGATGTGCGAATCGGAGCTGACTGGGCTCAATCAATGATTCGCTGCATTCAAGAAAACCAAACAAGGAATCAGGCACCACAAGCCATCCTCGGAACCGTTTGCATTCAACCCCAATTCCATTCTGCATGGCAGCGCTTTCAGGCACTCGAATACGGTTGCCTCATGGCTTGGATCGAAGGAGGTGTGACAAGCCGCTCGCTTGCCATGGGAAGCGGTGCTAACAGCGTCTATCGCACGTCTAACTATCCGGCAGGCCAGCTGCACGAGAAGCGGGCCTCCGGAGATGATGCCTACGCTCTTTTGGCCATTAAAGAGCGGCATGGGAGCATCGTTTGGAATTCCGATTCCAACGCTGTGGCCATGACCCAACCCGCTTCCAGGTGGTCTGAACTTTGGCACCAACGTGCACGATGGGCATCAAAAACAACCGATGGCTCTGATGGGGAAACCCAAAAAGTTGGCCGGACGGTGGCTGCAGTGCATCTAATGTTGTTTGCATTCACCATCGTGAGCGCAGACTTCGGTGCGTTGGGCTTTGCGATGCTGATTGCACTCTTCGCATTCAAGACCATCGTTGATCAGCGCTTGATTCGAACAGCCGCAAAACGTTATGCTCTGCCTTGCAGACCAGCTGACATTCTGGGGTTTAGCGTACGTTACACTCTGCTCGTTTGGGGATCCTGGTGGCATCTGCTGCGTGGACACGTCAAATGGAAAGACCGGCCATTGTAAATTGCCGCAGCTTTGAATATGAATGCCCCTGTTCAACAATCCCATTGGTTTGGTGCTTTTCGCCACCACCGCCCGGCACTGATTGGGTTGGTTTGGATTGCTTTACTCGCCTTGGTTGCGCTTGGCGGCCCCCTGATTCGGCCGGATGCATCCCGGCATGCGAATGTGCAAAACCTGAACCAATCTTTGCTAGAACCCGGAGCAATTGCCGTGCTTGAGGACGGCACAAGCATGCGCCATTGGCTCGGCACTGACCGTTATGGCCGAGATTTCTTGAGTCGGCTCATGGCCGGTTCCGCCATCAGTCTTGGCGTAGGGTTGTCATCGGTCTTGATTTCTTTGCTCATCGGGATATTGCTCGGTGCGTGGGCCGGGTACCGAGGTGGACGCATAGACGCGTTGATCAGCTGGTGGATCCAAGTCGTTTGGACCCTGCCTACGTTGCTGATGGTGCTCGCAATCACCTTGGCATTTGGCAAAGGGCTTTGGCAGGTATTCCTCGCCATTGGACTCACCATGTGGGTCGACGTCGCGCGAGTGGTTCGCGGACAATTCATTTCGCTCCGTGAAATGGAATTCATCGAGGCGGCTCGAGCCATTGGCTACTCGGACTTGCGCATCATGTTCCGACACATGCTGCCCAACGCAATTGGTCCAATCATTGTCATTGCGGCCGCAAACTTTGCCGCCGCCATCCTCATCGAGTCGGGATTGAGTTTTCTCGGCTACGGTGCTCAAATACCCATTCCAAGCTGGGGCAACATCGTCCAAGAACACTACCACCTCATCACAGGAAGTCACGCATGGCTAGCGTTGGCGCCCGGAGGGTTAATCGTAAGCGTGGTGCTCGCATTTACCTTCATTGGAGATGGCCTCCGCGAATGGCAAAGCCGACAAACGTCTTGAATGAAACCGTTCTATCTTTAACCCATGGAGAAGGAAGAGGCCAATGCTGCATGCAAAATTTACGTTGCCGGTCACCGAGGAATGGTGGGATCTGCGATTGTGCGCCACCTCCAATCCGAGGGATTCAACAACATCGTCACCCGCACACGGAGTGAGCTGGACTTGACCAATCAAGCCGCTGTTCAGGCGTTTTTTCAATCGGAACAGCCGAATCATGTTTACCTCGCTGCTGCCAAAGTAGGCGGCATCCATGCCAACAACATTTACCGCGGACAATTCCTGTACGAAAACCTCATGATTGAGGCCAACATCATTCACGCTGCTTGGCAGAGCAACGTGGACAAGCTGCTCTTTTTGGGGTCGAGTTGCATTTATCCAAAAATGGCACCACAACCGCTCACGGAGGAGTCCTTGCTCACTGGTCCGCTGGAACCCACCAATGAACCTTATGCCATTGCAAAAATTGCGGGCATCAAACTATGCGAAACATACCGTGACCAGTACGGAGCCAATTTCATCAGTGCCATGCCAACCAATTTGTATGGCCCTGGGGACAATTATGATTTGGAAACCAGCCATGTTTTACCAGCCTTGATTCGAAAAATCCACACGGCCAAAGTAAATGGCACACCCTCGGTACCACTTTGGGGCACAGGATCCCCCAAGCGCGAGTTTTTGCACGTGGACGACTTAGCAGAAGCATGTGTTCACTTGATGCACAATTACGACGGAAACCAATGGGTGAATGTTGGAACGGGTGTCGATCTCAGTATCAAAGAATTGGCTGAAATGATCTGCGCCATCGTGGGTTATGACGGCGCTTTGGATTGGGACACTTCCAAGCCCGACGGCACACCTCGCAAACTCATGAATGTCAGTAAGATCAACGCCTTGGGATGGAAGGCCAAAATCCAACTTCGAAATGGCATTGAACAAGTCTACGCTAAAGTAAAAGACACGTTCCAATGAATCGCCAAAGCGTCAAATCCTACATTCGTGCTGCAGGATTTGGCCTGATTCTTTTTTTTCCCGCAACCGCACTGCTTCAAGTGACTCAGGACAGCACCGGGCATATTCCAGCGCTAAGAACGCATATCACACAGCCATCTAATGCAATCACGTGGTGGCAACGACTAGGTGAGCAGCACTTGCTAGATTTTTCAGAAAATCAAAATAAGATTGTCGTCGACCCCATCATTCAGGTCATGGTAGGAATGGCGCAATTCACCAGCAATGATCAACAAGACTTGACGTTTTGGGACAACATCCGTGGAGCGCGATTTCAAGCAGAATTGGACGGCCAATTTCACATTGGCGGAGAATTGCTTGAACGGCAAGGCGTCGCAGATCCATTGCTCGGAATTTGGGCGGTGCAGCGAAGAATCCCCGGCTGGGGGCGTTCCAAATTGGGCAGAAACAATGGCTGGAATACCATCGATCAGGCTTACTACGACGTCTCGCGGGCTCGAGGCTGGACAGGTTGGAGCAATGGGATTTGGAGTGCCGACGGCGGAATTGACGCCTTGCACTTTGGCGCTGGTCGCGCCAGCGTTTTGCAATCCAAAACAGCTGCCCCTGCCCCATATGCCCGATTCGGTTTTGAACAAAATAAGCACCGCTCCGAAGTCAGCGTTTCACAGTGGATGTCTGATCAAAGAGGACCGCTGGGCGAAACAGCAGAATCTTTGCTCAATCGCTCTCACGTCATCACCTTGAATCATGCCTGGGCGATGAAGAGAAACTGGCTCATTCAAGGGGCCTATCAATTCATTCGAGAAAAATCCGCATCATTGGCACAAGCAGGATGGGAGTCACTCGGCTATGCTGTCGGAGATGAATATCACGCCAAACGCCACGTCATTGCCTTCGAAAGCCAGTTGCATTTTAACTTCAGAGAAAACGTAAACGCAGTTGCTTTCTTCCAACAATCAGCCGATGTTGGAGCGGATTCGCGAAGAGCAATCACCAGCGACGCCTCCCATCAACAAATGCTTGGCCTGACGAATCTCGCTGGGTTTCGAGCCGAAGGAGATGGATGGCAAATGCTCATCGAGGCCTATCAACAATCTGAAGCAACGTGTACTTCTTGTTTTTATTACGAAGGACTTTCAACAGAAATCAGCGGACCACGATTGGCATCACTCGAACATGCCGGCATGATGACGCACGGTATTTGGAACAAAGCATTTCGGATACAGGCCAATGCGCAATTGACACCAGCTTGGTCCTTTGCGGTCTCGGGAGAACACAATGATGCTGCAAATTGGGTTCAATTTGAAACGAGTTACACCATTCATGCCGTCTGGCCACTGAAATTTTTCTGCAATGCAGGAATGGCGAACGGTCACCATGATCTTCAATTGGATTACAGATGGGCTTCTTTTGGTCTGAATGCCGCGGTCGAACGGTGGAAATGAGGATACTCTCGAGAAACGACATTGACACGTGCTGTTTTGTTAACATTGAGTGCGTCACAATTTATTGCTATAATCAATGGTAACGCGATTCATTTTTCGTAATTTGCAGTCATTATGTTTGCTCTCGTCGTTATTTCTTCGTTTTTCATCGCTCTTTTTGGGATGCCCAACCTCATCAAGATTGCGAAGTTGAAGCGTTTGGTTGATGAGCCTGAAGACCCGCGAAAAATTCATCACCGAAGCGTCCCAACCATTGGTGGCGTAATGATTTTGTTTACGATTGTCAGCAATGCATTCTTTTGGTTAGCCATGGGGGAATTGCCCGGGCAAGAAACCTTTCGTAGCTATGCCATCCTTCTCCCGTGTCTTGTCCTGGTATTCACGATGGGCCTCAAAGACGATCTCATCGGAATGTCGGCTGCAAAAAAACTTCTCGTCCACCTCGTTGTAGGAAGTATTCTGGTTACGTTTGGTGGTTTTCGAATCAATGGGTTTGGTGGATTGTTCGGAATCGAAGCCATGCCCGAGGAGGTGGCGACCGTATTCTCCTTGTTCGTCTACATTGTAGTGGTGAACGCTTGGAACCTCATTGATGGCATTGATGGGCTCGCAGGCGGCTACTCTACAATCGCAATGGCGACATTTTCAATTTGGTTCATTTTGACTGGGCAGTATACAAGTGCGATCATCTCACTTACAGCGACAGGTGCAACTCTCGGGTTTCTTGTCTTCAACTTTGCTCCAGCTCGCATTTTCTTAGGCGATTGTGGATCGCTGATCCTCGGACTTTTGGGTTATACGCTAGCCACAAAGTTGATTCACACTCCATCGGAGATGGTTCCTGATGCACTTGTACAAATATCACGTCCAATACTAGCAATGGCCATTCTGGCTTATCCACTCGTTGATACTTTGCGCGTGTTCATTCTGCGAGCCGTGCGTGGTATTTCTCCCTTTAATCCCGATCAAAACCACTTGCATCATCGGTTGATGATGAAGCACAAGAGCCATCAAAAAACAGCAATTGCAGTCTACGTGTACAGCATTGCGTTCATTCTGTTGGCATTCTCAAGGCCTTTTTTCTTTCCGGATTTGGGTGAAGAGGGGATGTTTTGCGGTCTACTCTTGCTCTCTTTCCTTTGGTTTTTGCCTTTGCTGCGGAAAACCCATGTTGCCCACAAGATGAATCAAAAGCGGCAAGATCAATTGAGTCAGAAATCTCAGCGCGGTCTCGGCACAAAAAAATCAATGACTTCCTCGGAGTCAGCCTTAGCGGGGTCTTAACTTCGCCCTATGCCCTTTCGGCCTTCTTATCTTTCCCTTTTTCGGAATCCATTCAGATTCCTCCTCTCGATTATTCTTCTTTATGCCAGTTTTGGCATTGTTGATGGTCAGCAAATGCAAAGCGCTCGTTGGAACATTGGAGCACTCAATGATTCATGCCCGTCCATCTGGCCACTGGGAGAGTCAACCGACTGGCGAAGTGCTGCTGACAGCAACTTGTGGTATGGAGATGCCCCAATTGGAATCAGAGCTTTTGCATCAGGTCAATTCAGCCCCAACGTCAGGGCATTTGGCGTTGGAACGGCTCGATCCTTCGCTGAAAGCATCGGATGGAAAGCAGGGATGGAAATGGCAGGGCGGTTCAAGCGGTTCACATTGAATGGTATGCTCGATCATTGGCGGCTGAGTAACGTAAGTGAGGCTGACTGGAATCAGGCTTGGCAATGGGGCATATGGGATGGCAACGGATGGTCATGGAATCCGAATCCGAGTGATATTGCACTCATCCGCGCTACCGGACACTTGAATTTTGTGGTTTCCCCCAGCGTTCAACTCGAAATCGGCCAAGGCCAGCATCACTGGGGCAAAGGCTGGCGATCACTTTGGTTGGATCGACAAGCTGCCTCACTTCCATATGCACGATTGTTTGCTGATGCAGGTCGGGTGCGTTACACCCATCTCATTGGCCGCTCCACACACCGATCCGTGGGGAGCCCATCTGACTTCATTGGAGATCAAAATCGAAGCCCCGGAAATTATGCCATCAAACGGCCATCTTGGTTTGCTGCGCATCTCGTGGACGTCGACTTCGGCCGAGGTTGGAGCGGCGAATTGTTCGGTGCTGTAAGTTATTTGGCAAATGACTCTGGATACAACCGCCGTTTTGAAGCATCTTATGCGCTTCCTTTCATTGCCTTTCGTCCCACGGAATATTCACTGGGTTCGGCTGACAATGCGCTGCTCGGAGCGGCTCTCTCTTGGGAACCGCCGACCTCTTCAGGGCATTGGCGACTTTATGGTCAAATCCTTTTGGACGAACTTATCATCAGCGAGTTGCTATCAGACGGGCAATGGTGGGCAAACAAATGGGGAGCGCTTGGCTCCATTCATTATGGAAGCCTGAACAAACGATGGAAATTGGTGCTGGAAGCGGCAGCGATTCGACCCTACACCTACTCTCACGCTGCTCAGGCTCAGTCCTGGACACACAATCGGCAGCCACTCGCTCATCCCGCTGGAAGCAATTTTGCCGAATTGAGAAGCCACGTATTCTGGAATCGAGGTGATTTTCATTTGCACTTAGGCGTGGTCGTTCGAAGGCAAGCCCTTGACGAAATGGTAGCCTTGGGCAAAGAGCCGGCAGTTTCCGTTGGCTCAGACCCCTTGCTTACATACATCACAAGGCCCTCGAATTACGGTGTCGAATGGTTCTTTGCCGGAGATGGTCAGGCTGGGGATACCGACATCATAAATCAGTTGCACACCTGGATTGATTTCAGCTACTCCATTCCTAAGTTGGAAGGTCAGGAATTATTCATTCGCAGTACCCAAAACAACATGAACGGAAGCCTCATAAGCACACAATGGTTGAGGGTTGAGACTGGAATTCGGCTCCGCCGAGTGCTTGAGGAGCGAAATTGGTGACTCAATATCCGTCTGTCGGGTGTAATTTTGCTGCCCGAAGTCAATTACAGACGAAACACCCATGAACGAAAAAATCAAAGACATCGCTTCTCTTTTCAAGATGCGACTCGGTTTTTTCGTCGTAGTATCTGCTATTTTGGGTTGGTTTATGGCTGTTGAAACAATGGACATCCATAGCTTTTTAATGCTAACCATCGGAGGCTACATGCTTACTGGCGCATCAAATGGATTGAATCAAATCATCGAGAAACGCGTGGATGGGTTGATGACCCGAACAGCGGACCGACCGCTTCCTACAGGACGAATGAAATCCGGAGCGGCATTGGGTTATAGCGCCATTGCAGCAGCAATTGGCCTCACATGCCTTTTCACACTCAATCCACTGAGCGGTTGGCTTGGAGTAACAGCATTGGTTTCATACGCGTTCATTTACACTCCTCTCAAGGCAAAGACCACCATGAGTGTCTTTGTCGGAGCCATTCCCGGGGCACTGCCTCCGATGATCGGGTACGTCGCAGCCACTGGTGATTTTGGAATTGAACCTGGAACTCTTTTTGCTGTTCAATTCATGTGGCAATTTCCTCACTTTTGGGCCATCGCTTGGTTGGCACACGACGATTACCAGAAAGCCGGTTATTTCATGCTCCCTTTTCGGGCTGGAAGAACGAAGCAAAGTGCGTGGCAAATATTTGTCTACACGCTCTTCTGCATCCCGGCATCTTTGCTGCCATGGGCATTGCCAACCGGCGATCCGATGGTAGGAAACGTTGCGTTGGTCGTGGCCGTAATCTGTGGGTTGCTTTTCGCCGTGCCAGCCTATCGATTGCATCAAACCTTGGACATGAAGCATGCCAAGACCTTGATGTTTGCCTCATTCGCTTACCTGCCCATTGTGCAAATAGCCTTCGTTTTGGATAAGATTTGATAAAATCATGAGCGACAATAAAATTGAACAACCTGCCCGAAAACCCGGGGTATTTGAGGGATTAGATCCAAAAATTCGAGAGCGAACGAAGAAAATGCTGATGTATTTCATCGTGTTCGCCATCGTCATGCTGTTTGCTGGATTCACCAGTGCCTACATTGTCTCGAACATGGGCCAGTTTTGGGTCCACGTCTCACCTACACCTGCTTTTTGGACATCAAATGCACTCCTCGTGTTGTCCTCCGTGGCACTTTGGTGGTCTGTGCGATCCATGCGCTCCAATCATAAAAACAATGCGCTTATAGGTTTGGCATTGACACTTGCCATGGGAATTGGATTCACCGTAAGCCAAGCGGAGGGCTGGAAACGGCTGGCTGAAATGGGAATGGGCTGGACGATTAGCGAACACGAGTCAGGCGCTGAGACCTACCGGTGGAACAGCATTGAGTCCATGATGGAAGGTCCCGCAGTTTACGGCGAGGATTACGTTGTTTACCGAAACGGTCTGCCTCTGGTCTACAGCGCTGAGCGTGAAGAGTTCTATGCGGCAAACGATGAGCTCATGGTTCGCTCCATCACGCGCGATGTTGCTCGAACATCAAACTCGGGGGGAGGCTACCTTTGGGCGCTCATTGCTGTGCACATCTTGCACCTGACATTTGGATTCATTTACGTCGTTGTCAATGGAATACGTGTCTTTCAAGGAACCATTCACCAGGGGGATGTAGTGCGACTTGAATCGCTGAGCATCTACTGGCATTTTATGGGCGCCCTATGGTTGTACTTGTTTGCCTTTCTTTTCTTCTATCATTGAGGAAACTTCTGTTTGGCATTCACAACCGCGGCAATTCATCGCAAAGGATTCGATTGAATTTTTAAAGGTGCTTTTTTGACTCGGATTTCTTAAATTCGCGTCAAACTCGAGACATGGGCGGAGCAGCAACAAAATCAATTTCGAAAGAGGAGCTTTGGGGAGGCGGACAATCTCCCTTTAGCGTGAGCTATGGCAAAATGATGATGTGGTACTTCCTCGTTTCTGACGCACTGACGTTTGGAGGATTATTGACCGCTTATGGTTTTGTCCGAGCGAGTAGCACGGATGCATGGCCCATTGGCGAGCAAGTCTTTCGCTCTCTCCCCGGTTTAGAAGGCGAATATCCACTCATTTACGTTGCTTTGATGACCTTCATTTTGATTGTTTCATCGGTAACGATGGTACTCGCAGTAGAAGCGGGTCATCGCAACGACAAAAATGAAGTCGTGAAATGGTTGGGACTCACAGTGATTGGAGGCTTCTTTTTCCTCGGATCGCAAGCGTGGGAATGGTCTCACTTCATCCATGGCAGCGGAGGATCGTACATCCTCGCGGAAAATGTAACGGTCACGGCTGACGATGGTCAAGTATTCGACATGAACAAGGGCGATGCCATTTACATGGATCACCACTTCGGCCACTTAGCCGAGCCATGGATTGCAGGCGACCCATTGGTCACGTTACAGGACAGCGAGCACGGGATCAAGTTGGTTCAAAACGGAGAACACATGCATGAAGCCGAATTGCATGCACTCACCATCAATAAATACATTGAAAATGAATCTCACGTGAGCGGAGATGAAGCGATGAAGCTATGGAATGCACGATCCGAATCATTCTCTTTTGGAGCGAACATGCACGACAACGAATATGCTGTGCAGCAGTCCTATGCTAACTTCTTCTTCTTCATAACCGGGTTTCACGGGTTTCACGTGTTCTCTGGCGTTGTGATCAACATTATCATCTTTTTCATGGCGTACCGCGGAGTATTTGAACGCCGCAAACACTATGAGATGGTAGAAAAGATTGGACTGTACTGGCACTTTGTAGATCTCGTTTGGGTATTCGTATTCACGTTTTTCTACCTCATCTGATTCTGCGCAAGAAAAATCCTTCAACCCCATAAGCCATGGAACGCGACGACCTCATAGTGAACGATAGCTACGCATTGAATTCTCACCACAGCGAAGAGGAGGGTGCGGTGATTCGTAAAAATGTCTGGAAAGTGACCGCCATATTGACCCTGCTCACCACAGTAGAAGTCATCATGGGTGTTTATTTCAAACGGTCCGAGACCTTCACTTGGAGCATGATCAAGTGGACCTTCGTGATTCTGACCATGGTCAAGGCAGCTTACATTGTGTTGGTCTTTATGCACCTCGGGGACGAACGCCCTAACCTCAAAAAGGTCGTTTTGGCTCCGTACATGTTATTCATCAGTTACTTGCTCTTCATCGCAATTACAGAGGGTTTTGCCCACCTTGGCAATTCTACCCTGTTTCAATGATTTCGGTTTACTTGTGAACTTCACCCTGCTTTAAGGGTTTGATTCTCGTGAAACAAAACCGCTCAAATACAGCCAAAAAGTACGTTTACCTCTTGAGCATCATGTTGGGGCTGCCCCTCACAGGTTTGCTCATTTTGGGCATCGATGGAGACCATCACTTCAACACGCTGCCCTATTACTCCGTCGATGGTGCAATGGAAGAGTGGTCCGAGCAAGCTCAGCGAGTAGGCTCGTTTGAACTGACCAATCAGGACGGTGCCACCTTCAACTCTGAGGCATTGGAAGGAAAGGTTTGGATTGCAGCATTCTTCCCCACCAATGCTGCTCATGTTGCACAATTTACAAAACAGCTTCTGTGGCCAAATTTTAGGTACCGTGATGAAAATGACATCATGACCGTCTGCTTCACCCTTGACGCGGAGTACGACCAGCCCGAAATCCTGAAAAAGTATGTTGATCGGAATACACGCTACAATGGATTTGACGGGAAATGGCAGTTTTTGACCGGCGACCAAAATGACATTGACGCATTGATCAGAGAATCCTTTATGATTCAGCGAGATGAGTCAGAACCGAATAACATTGCAACTCTCTGGCTCGTTGACGGCAGCGGGTATTTGCGGGGAGTGTACCATGCCGCTTCGGAAGATGCCATCAAAGATGCAGTCGAGGACATCGCTTTGTTGCAGAAAGAAATGGATGAAGCCGCTTACGAGCGGAAAAAGTCCCTTGAAAAACTCACGGGCGAAGCTCCACTGCCCGTTTTAGGGCCACCCGGACACACCGTGCCGGCATTTGCGCTGATGTCAGCTGACAGCTCCGAATTCTCACACCGCGATGTGGCTGGACGCATGCGCATTGTCGATTTTTTCTTCACGCGATGTCCTACGATTTGTCCCATCATGTCAAGTCAAATGGCCAGGCTTCAAGCACTATTGATCAGCCGTGGCATGCAAGATGACGTTTTGCTGTTGAGTCATTCAGTTGACCCCGCGCACGATACTCCATCCAAACTTCAAGAATACGGGGAGAAATTGGGCAGAAACCCCCAAGTTTGGGAAATGCTCACTGGCGAAAAGGGCGACATCTTCGATCTGGCTCGCAACGGGTATTTTCTTACAGCAATTGAAAGTGACACCGCAGCAGGCGGAATATTTCACAGTGATATCTTTGCTCTCGTTGATTCAGAAAATCGCATCCGCGGTTATTACGATGGTACGAGTACAGAAGCAGTTGATGAACTGCTAGCTGATGCCTATCGCCTATGGATTACTCCTCAATCTAACCCCTGAAAACGCATGGAAAACGAACGCAACATCAAACGCTTCATTTGGACGATGGCGGTGGTGATTCCAGTCGCAGTCGCTCTCCTTTTCTTGATTCCCCCGGTCGAAAATCTTCCTGATGATGTCAAAGCTTCACTTTACATTCTCCCAAAACTGAATGCCATATTCAACGGCATAGCCTTCCTGTCCCTAATCGGAGCCTTCGTCGCAATCAAGAATAAAAACATCAAAGTGCATCGTGCATTCACCACAACCGCTTTGATCCTGAGCATGCTATTCTTGGTAAGCTACGTTGCTTTCCACTTGACCACAGAATCAACCAAATTCGGCGGTGAAGGATGGACGCGTACAGTCTATTTCGTCATTCTCATCTCTCATATCTTGCTTTCCACAGGCATCATCCCGCTGGTTCTCTTCACGTATGTGCGTGGCTTGGGAATGCAAGTCGAAAAACACAGGAAAATCGCAAAAATCACGTGGCCCATTTGGTTGTACGTCACTGCAACCGGAGTCATTGTTTATTGGATGATATCGCCTTATTACCCCCATTGATCCGACTAGCAGTATCCATGAAATCCCCGTCCTACATCAAACTGGTAAGCGCATTATTCGTTGCTGTGCTGCTCATTACTTGGGCCAATCCTGCTGAAGCGCAATGTGTCATGTGCAAGGCCGTGGCTGAAGACAGTGCCGAAGATGGCGGCTTAGGCGCCGGACTGAACAAAGGAATTCTTTACTTGATGGCGGTGCCGTACGTTTTGTTATCCGCCCTTTTCTTTGTAATTTATAAGAAGTGGAAAGCTGATTCTGCTTCATAAAAATGCCAAGAAAAATCTCTTCAGGTCCAGCCAAAACTGCTTCGACATTTCGAGCACAGCGCAGCATGCTGATGGTCGCCTGCGCATTGTTCTTGAGCACGGAACTTTCAGCACAATTTACCGTCGAACGAAGCCCTTGGCTCGATTCGGAAGCGGTTACCGATGATCCGATTGAGCAGACTTGGAGGGTTCAAAATTCAGTAAACTGTCGGCCGTTAGACGTCGAGCTGACCATTGAAGGTTTGAACCCTCGGAAACCTGTTTCCTTGCACATTCACGAAGACACCATACTGAAACTGCAACCGCAACGACGTTATACGCGCATCTGCGTGGAACCGGACTACATGATGTTCAGTGACCGCGTTTACGCGGATCCGAATGTTGAATCTGACACGCTGCGGCTCATGCCCCTCTCCATTGGCTTAAAAGTAGAATTGGAACCCATCGTATTCTATCCCGGAACGAATGAACTCTACTTCTCCTCCATTCCTACCCTTCAAGCTTTACTCAAGTTTATGGAAGTGAACCCCACGTTGACCATCGCCATTGAAAGCTCCCATGGCTTCACTCAACCTTCCATTGATGCAGGAATGGCTCGAAGAAAACGTGCCCGAGCCGTCTTTGAATATTTGGTCAGTTCGGGAATAGGAGCGGCTCGCTTGGCCATTGAACAGCTCCCGAATAGAACATCAGGGATCTCAGAGCCACGAACCATTGAGGAAGCCGAAGCTGCGCAGCGCATCAGCGTCCGGGTTACCAATTATTGACAAAATGGCGCAGAGAGTCCGCATTGCTTTACTTTTGGCTATGCTTAGACGAATTTCCAGCACCCCGGCCATCGCGCTTTTCTTGTTTTTTCTGGCCGTGTGTATTTGCCTTCCAAAAGTCGGTTCTGCTCAAAAATCTTGGTCGTTGCAGCAATGCCTCGACCATGCATTTGAGCATAACATCCAAATCAAACTCGGCCAACTGGGAGAAGTAAGCGCAGACATTGGAAATCAATCCGCCATTGGGGCTTTCTTGCCCAATGTGAATGGGAATTTATCGCATGGATACAACTTTGGGCGCACCATAGACCCTTTTACCAACCAATTTGTCGAGTCCTCTGCAATCCGATCCAATAGCTTTGGCGTTTCCACAGGAATGGTTTTATTCAACGGATTCCAAAACCACCTCAATCTCAAAAGGGCAAAACTCGCCCAGAAATCTGCGCTTTCCAGCCGTGAGATCGCCGAGAACAATGTGGTTTTAACCATTGCTGGGGCTTACCTTAATGTGCTTTTTCAAGAGGAATTTGTGCGGGTCGCTGTCATCAACAGAGAGGCAACCGCACGTCAAGTTGAACGCATACAAAGTTTGGTCAATGCCGGAGCAGCAGCAGCTTTTGATTTATTTGATGTGGAAGCTCAATTGGCATCCGATGAGGCCACCATTGTGAGCACGCAAAATGCGCTTGGGTTGGCAAAATTGAACCTTGTACAGCTCCTTCAACTTCCTGCTTCAGAGACAGAAGAATTTCAAATCGTGCGCCCTTCAGATGAAGACCTAGCGCGCAACAACCTTCCGTCTTCACCTGACGCAGCCGTTGGACACGCCTTGGCTTCGTTTCCTGAAATCGTGCAAGCACAATATCAAGTAGAAGACGCTGGCATTGGCCTAAACCTTGCAAAAAGTGGACGCTATCCGCGAATATTCGCAAGCTACAATGTTGGTACAGGATACTCAGGAGCCTCCCGTTCGATCACTGGAGATCCGACAACAGAAGACTTTGTCCTGGGATCGCTTGTCGTGGATGATAGCACAGCCTATGACCTCGTAGCTCAACAAGAGATCTACCAATTTATCACCACCCCATTCAACGATCAAATCAATCAGAACTACAATCAGAGTGTCTTCTTTTCGATGAGTATTCCAATCTTCAATAATTTTGGAGTTGAGTCTTCCATCGAACAAGCTGAGGTTGGTGTTCTCCGCGCTCAGTACCAACTGGAGCAGGTGCGACAAACATTGACCACTAGTATCGAGTCTGCTTGGGCAGATGCTCGAGCTTCAGCTCAGAATACAGTTGCACAAGAGTCTGCACTCATTGCTTCCGAGCGCGCATTTAAAAATACTGAGCAGCGCTATGAAGCTGGCGCAGCCACGGCAATTGATTACGCCGATGCACGGACCAGGCTAGACAATGCACGCGTAAATGCTTTGCGTTCGAAATACGACCTCGCGTTCAAGAGTAGAATCCTCGACTTTTACATGGGACAACCCTTGACCTTCCGATAAATCATCTTCATGAAATTCAATAAGGCTTTTTGGATCATTGTCTCCTTCGTGATCGTCGCATTGATTGTCGCTGCAAAATGGTTTGGAGGTGGGACTGAGGCAATCTCGGTGCAAACAGAACAGGTCAAAATTCGGACCATCGTAGAGCGGGTATCGGCTTCAGGCAAAATTCAACCTGAAGTAGAAGTGAACATTACCGCCGAAGTGAGTGGGCAAATCATTGCTCTCCCGGTCAAAGAAGGTGACCAGGTGACTGAAGGTGATCTACTCGTTCAAATCAATCCGGATTTGTATGAGGCGGCATTGAACCGGGCAGAGGCCGCTGCCAATAGCGCACGATCCAATCTGGCTTCAGCCCGAGCCCAACATGCTCAGGCAGATGCGCAATTCTTTGCAGCGGCTAAAAGCTGGGAACGCACACAAACACTCTTCGGTCAAGGCGTCGTTTCCCAAGCCGATTTTGACAATGCACAAGCCAATTTTCGCAGCGCCGAAGCTACGCTGACTTCTGCGAGTGAATCCATTCGCAGCGCGCAATTCGCCATTTCCAGCGCAGAGGCTTCAGTGCAAGAGGCCCGAGACAATCTCTCTCGGACCACCCTTCTCGCTCCTCAATCAGGCACGGTAACTGCGCTGGTCAAAGAAATCGGTGAAAGCGTTCAAGGCAACGGATTTACCGCTGGAGAAGTTGTCATGAAGGTATCAGATCTGTCCGTCATGGAGGTCGATGTCGAAGTCAACGAAAGTGACATCGTGCGCGTTAGCATGAAAGATGCGGCTGAAATTGAAGTTGACGCCTACCTCGACGAAGCCTTTGCTGGTGAGGTAACCGAAATTGGGAACACCGCTTTGAATGCTGGGCTCAATGGTTTCGCAATGGACCAAGTGACTAACTTCTCCGTAAAAGTCAGGCTTCAATCGGAGAGCTATTCAACCATCATGGACTCGACCGATTCGAACAATACTTCACCATTTCGTCCAGGGATGAGTGCCAAAGTGGACATCCTTACACGTCGAGCCGACCAAGTCATTTCCATTCCCATTCAAGCTGTTTCGACCCGTGAAAAGGATGCGGATGAAGAGGATGAAACGGAACTTGGGGTCTTTGTCTTCAGCAACGGGATTGCAATGTGGAAGGTTGTCACAACCGGAATCCAAGACAATCGTTTCATCGAAATCACTTCAGGTTTAGATGAAAATTCAGAGGTCATTACAGGGCCTTACCAAGCCGTTTCACGCACGCTAGAGAACAGCGACGAGGTCGAAGTAGAAGAAAATCTAGAAAGTGCCGAGGAATGGTAGTCCAACCGCTGATTCTAGCCATCGAAACGTCCACGCTTTCGTGTTCCGTAGCATTGTTTCGCGGTGATGCATTGTTAGGAGAGGCGAAAGCTGCAGAATCCAATTACGTGCACGGCAAACGTCTGCTTCCGATGATTGATGAACTGCTTCAATCCAACGGGATTGCTTCTTTCGAGCTCAAAGGCATTGCCGTGTCTTCAGGCCCGGGGAGCTACACAGGGTTGCGCATTGGGGTCTCTACGGCCAAAGGCATAGCACACGCCCATGGATTGCCTCTGATGGCATTTGACAGCCTCCAAGTGCAAGCATATGCAGCCGAGAGTCAGAAAAATTGGGAGACCATTATCTCCGTAATGGATGCCAGACGAGATGAAGTTTACACAGCGAGTTTCGTTCAGAGGAATAACAAGCTCGCCTTTGCAGATCCAACTCGGGCACTCATCCTTGAACCTCAGAGACATCTTACAGAGTTGTTTCCTGTACTGTCCCCATTTGAAGACTTCAGCGGGGTCTTAATTTTAGGAGATGCCGCTGAAAAGACGCAGCGACTCATAGGAGATCGCATGTCCAACTGCTCATTTACGGCTGATTTTCCCCACGCGAAACACATGCATCAATTGGCACTGTCAGCTTTTGCTGAGAACGATTTCGTTGACTTGGCATATTTCGAACCCCGTTATCTCAAGGAATTCCAAGCAGGAACGCCACGTGACCCCCTCGGACTTCGCAAACAAACCATCCGATGAAAACAGCCTTGAATCGCCTCCTGTTTTGTGCCGTTGTTCCCATCATTTGCCTTCAATCCCGATGCAATGAGCAAGACCAGTACATTCCGTATGTGCCGGTAGATTTCTCTGTCAATGTCAACCTCCCTGCTTACATTGATCTTTCCGTTCCTAGCGGCCACGTGCTTGTAAGCGGCGGATCACAGGGCATAGTCCTATACCGCTATACCTTAGATCAATTCGTAGCATTGGATCGCCATGCCACAGCAGACATTCCTTCGAATTGCCAGGTTGAAGTCGCGGATGATGGACTCATACTTACTGATCCCTGCGGAGACTCCGAGTGGTTAATCATCGATGGTTCAGTGGTTTCGGGCTCAGCGACCTATCCTTTGCACCAATACGGCACACAGTGGGACCCCCCAATTTTACGGGTTTACAACCTGTAATGCGAACGATTCAAACAGATCTAACGTTTATCGAATGACTTGCATCCGCTCTATGAGCGAAGGCACAAGCACGATAAATAATGAAGGAAGAGGTGATTGCAAGAAAGCCAAGAACTCGTGCGCTACGCCGTAACCAGACCGCCCGGGAACCAGCGTGATGAAAATAGCCATGATTGTCCCGGACAAGCCGTACATGACAATCAACCATGGCCACCGATCGATGTGTCCCGTGGTTTTCAAGAACAGGCCATCTAAGGCAAAGAAAGCCAAGAGGATGAGCACACTTAATCCCCACTTCAGCCGTTTCAGTTGAGCGAGGGTCATGCCGTGAAAACCATCCCACGTCCCTCGCATGATGTAATAGTGAATGCGCAGAGGCTGTGGATTCTCCGCCCACCACTGAGCCCTCATTTCTTTGGAAAAATTCGCAAACTCAGGATATTGCTCCATGACCTGAGTGTAATGATTCAACTGGATTTTGGCCTTTTCTTGGTAGAATCCAAAGACCAACATCACCGCCAAAACAACCACCCAAAAAGGGCGCCTGCGCGGTAGCATGGGTCTGTGATCCTCACTCATTTCAGCGGTTTACTTTTAGGAACAGATTGCTTTGCAAGCGGCCCATTGGCCTGCGTAGCGTAGAGGTACCAAAGCAAAAAAATGATGCTGTAAACAAAAATCGTAAAGGTGTAATCGTGGTTGAATGCCATGGCCTCTTCGCCGAAATACAATTGAATCCAAAGCAAGCAAATGATTCGAAAAACATTGGCCGCATGGATCATTCCAATGCCCATGGGGATGAACCACGCTTTCCGAATCCAACGTCCGGGAAACGACAGAATGAATATGGCAAACAAAGCAAACAAAACCACACCGTCGCACGATGGGCCCACAAAAACGCCTTGTGCACCTGCTATTCCGACACGCGTTCGAAAAATCCCATCGGTGGCTTGAAAATAAGCATTGACCAAGTAACCTAACGATTCCATCACCCACTCCGTGCTCGTGATTAGATGTTGGGTGATGTACTCATCCAACAGCGTTGCCGGCTTGAGGTATTCCTCGTAAGCCAAGTGCCAGACGATGTACCCTCCAAAACCAAACACCAAAAAACGGAAAACGTCCGGCTGAGACCGGACGAATTCACTGAGTTTTTGGATCCAACGCATAGCGAGGATCAATATCGGTATAAATCGGATTTAAATGGTCCATTTACAGGAACTCCGATGTAATCGGCTTGTTCTGTGGTGAGCTTCTCCAATTGCACATTGATTTTATCCAAGTGCAACCGAGCCACCTCCTCGTCAAGATGCTTTGGCAGTGTGATCACTTCATTTCCGTAAGCATCTGTATTGTTCCAAAGCTCCAACTGAGCCAAAACTTGGTTGGTGAAAGAGTTGGACATAACAAAACTTGGGTGACCTGTGGCACAACCCAGATTCACCAATCGGCCTTCAGCTAGAACGATGATATCATTGCCGTTTACATTGTATAAGTCAACCTGCGGCTTGATGGTGTCCTTGGTGTGGCCATGGTTATCATTCAGCCACGCCATATCGATTTCATTGTCAAAGTGACCGATGTTGCAAACAATGGCTTTGTCGTTCATCGCTTCAAAATGCTCTCCTGAAATGATGTCTTTATTGCCCGTGGCGGTCACAATAATATCGCATTCTTTGACCGCATCCATCATGCGTTTCACTTCGTATCCATCCATTGCTGCTTGCAACGCGCAAATCGGATCAATTTCAGTCACCATTACACGGCAACCCGCATTGCGTAACGAATCCGCTGTGCCCTTGCCTACATCGCCGTATCCAGCAACCACAGCAACTTTTCCGGCCATCATGACATCCGTTGCACGACGAATAGCGTCCACAGCTGATTCACGGCATCCGTATTTATTGTCAAACTTGGATTTGGTGACGGAATCGTTCACATTGATCGCAGGCATTGGCAACGTACCATTTTTCATGCGGTCATACAGTCGCAAAACTCCTGTCGTTGTCTCCTCAGACAAACCACGGATGCCATCCGCCAACTGCGGGAACTCGTCCAACACCATGTTGGTCAAATCTCCTCCGTCGTCCAAGATCAGATTCAGCGGTTGGCGATCTGCGCCAAAGAAAAGCGTTTGCCGAATGCACCATTCAAATTCTTCTTCCGTCATTCCTTTCCAAGCATAAACAGGAACACCGGCGGCTGCGATGGCTGCAGCGGCGTGGTCTTGCGTCGAAAAGATGTTGCAAGAAGACCAAGTTACGTCTGCTCCCAATTCGACAAGTGTTTCAATCAAGACTGCCGTTTGTATGGTCATGTGCAGGCAACCGGCAATGCGCGATCCTTGCAAAGGTTTTTCTGCTCCATATTTGTGGCGAAGGCTCATCAAACCGGGCATCTCTGCTTCGGCCAAACGAATTTCTTTTCTTCCCCACTCCGCCAAGCTGATGTCCTTTACTTTGTAAGGCAAAAACTCTTTTGTCATAGTAGTGCTCATAATGCTCTGATTTCGAGTGCAAAAATACTCAATAATCCACAAATCACCGGAGATTTATCCCTTGTTCACGTCCATCATTTAGCTTCCAATGCCCGAAATCAACATTTTTGTCCAATCGACCTCGCCACACGTCATCATCGCAGAGGTTTTTGCAGCTGCTGACGAAGTAAACGATTGGGCCAAAATTCAAAACCGATTTCCTTCAAGGGACATGGCTCCCCTGTCCAGGCACCGCCAACTCGAACACTTGGCTGTAGACCATGCGATGATTGCTTTCGGTGCACCTTGGTCAAACGCTCAAATCGAACACGACGCGCGGGGGAAACCCCAACTCATGGAGAACGAAAAATTCATCAGCATATCACATCATTCGATGGAGAGAAGCTGCTGGGTCATTATATGCATAGGAGACCAATCCGTGGGATGCGACATCGAACGTCCAAGGGCACAATTGCATGCCATTGCAAAACGTTTTCTAAGTCCCGCGGAACAAAATAATTTTAATACCACCCCCCTATTGTGTTGCGCTTGGGGGGTCAAAGAGAGCATGTTCAAGACCATTGGTCATGATGTTGATTTCAGGGTTGACCTCACCGTAGACGATATCCAGTTCACTTCTGCAGAATCACTCGAGGCAACGGGCATGATGAAAGGCCAATCATCGAAATGGAAAATTTGGAAGGTGAAATCTGGCGATCAACAAGACAAGAACGAAATTGAATTGTATGCAGTTGCCGGGCCTTCGAATGATCTGTGATTTCTGCCGGATTGATTGCGCCGGCTCTCAACCTTTATTTTTAAAGCACAAAAAAAGGAGTCGTTTGACTCCTTTTAGGTATGCTGTAAACCGATTTGTGGTTTAATCTTTTATCGTTCGATGCCTTTGTGGCGGCGCTCAGAACTTACCGTGAGCTTCTTGCGGCCCTTGGCACGACGTGAGCTCAAAACATTGCGTCCATTTGCGGATGACATGCGCTTGCGAAAACCATGTTTATTTCGGCGCTTGCGTACTGAGGGTTGGAAAGTCCTTTTCATTTCTCTTCGTTATAATCGAAAACCATGCGCTGGTCTTCTTCCCCGAAATCGGGAGTGCAAAGATAGTCACAGATTTCATGCGTCCAAACCCTTCAACGTGAAAGATGAGGGAATTTTGCGTTCCATTGGCCCATTGTGCCCTTAATTTCGCATTTACTTCGTACGAAGCATTTAAGCGAGCAACTTTTTAAAGAGCAATAACCATGCGCAAGGAAACCTCAGAAAACCGTTCTTTCCGATGGAAAAACTGGAAAACGGTACTCCGAATGGGCGCCTACCTGAGACCGCATGCCTGGGGATACGCGATCGGCGTCGTCATCCTGAGCATCAGCGGAGTGTTAACCCTCATGGTTACAAGACTCTGGGGACAATTGGGCGGAGTTGGAACTGCATCCAGTATGAATGATGGTAGCGGCGCAGTGGCAACAGATGCTTCGCTGTCATTTCTGCCTTTCAACCTCAGTGACTTGACCCAAATCGGCTGGCTCATTTTGCTGGTTCTCGGAATTCAAGCGGTGCTGAGCTTTGTGCGTGTCGTGCTTTTTGCCAAAATGACGGAAGACATGATGTTAGCCATGCGAAAAGATGCTTTTGAAGCCATCTTGAGCATGCCAATTGTCTTTTTCGACACCCAACGTGTAGGCGAATTGAACAGCCGTGTATCTGCTGACGTCACTTCCATTCAAGACGTCTTTACGACTACTCTCGCCGAATTGCTGCGGCAACTCATCATCATCACAGGCGGAATCTTAGCACTGCTTTACTTCTCAGTTACGCTGACTTTGCTGATGCTCGCTACGCTGCCAGTGATGATCATTGCCGCCATCTTGTTTGGCCGATTCATTCGAAAACTATCGAAGCGCACTCAAGACCAGGTGGCCGACTCCAATACGATCGTGCAAGAAACGCTTACTGGGATCACCAGCGTCAAGAGTTTTGCCAATGAAGCATGGGAATTGATGCGCTATATAGGCAGTATTCAAGACATCCGTTCACTGGCCATGAAAGGCGCCATCTGGCGAGGAGCGTTCGGTTCTTTCATCATATTATTCATCTTCGGAGCCATCACCTTGATCATTTTCAAGGGAGCCGAATTGATGACCACGGGGGGGTTGGCGAGCGAACATTTCTTCACATTCCTCCTCATGACTGGACTTGTTGCCGGTTCGATTGGTGGAATTGCAGCTCAATTCTCTGCTTTGCAACGCGGATTGGGAGCCATTGAGTCATTGATGGAACTGATGGATGAACCACGCGAAGTGGTGCAAACGGACGCAGATAACGCTCAGCCCCCCGTTGAATTGAAAGGGGACGTTACTTTTGAAAACGTTCATTTTCATTACCCCAACCGAGCCGATGTCACTGTCCTCAACAACATCAATTTGCGCATTGCTCCTGGCGAACGAGTAGCTCTGGTAGGCGCTTCAGGCGCTGGAAAGTCCACCATTGCGTCCTTGTTGTTACGTTTTCACGACCCTGTTCAAGGTCAAGTAAGCATTGATGGGACACCGCTGAAAAGCCTTCCGCTTACCAGCCTGCGCAAGCGAATGGCTTTTGTCCCTCAAGAAGTCATCCTGTTTGGAGGTGACATCCGAACCAACATTGCCTATGGAAGATTCGATGCGTCCCAAGCGGAAATTGAAACCGCCGCTCGCAAAGCCAATGCATACGATTTCATTCAATCGTTCCCAGAAGGTTTCGACACATTGGTGGGCGAAAGAGGCATCCAACTGTCTGGTGGACAGCGCCAGCGCATTGCAATTGCCCGAGCGATCCTGCGCGATCCCGATCTCTTGATTTTGGATGAAGCCACAAGCGCACTTGACGCTTCGAGTGAAAAGGAAGTGCAGTTGGCCTTGAATACACTCATGAAAGGTCGGAGCAGCCTGATCATAGCACACCGATTAAGCACGATCAAGAGCGCCGACAAAATCGCCGTACTTTCCAATGGCGCCATCGTCGAAATAGGACAACACGACGAATTGCTGGCTCAAAAAGGAGCGTACCACCAATTGGTCAAAAACCAAGAAGTGGGTTGAATTTGATAGGTTCGGTGAATCATCGTATTATTATCTCCGGAAAAATAACAACATGAAAAAAGCACTGGTTACGGGAATCACGGGGCAGGACGGGGCTTATTTGACCGAGCTTTTATTGGAAAAAGGTTATGAAGTGCATGGTGTCAAGCGCCGTTCATCGCTATTGAACACCGATCGAATCGACCATTTGTACCAAGATCCCCACGAGAAGAACCTTCGTCTCAAACTGCATTACGGAGATCTCACAGATTCTACGAATCTCATCCGGATCATCCAAGAAGTAAAGCCTGACGAAATCTACAATTTGGCTGCCATGAGCCACGTGAAGGTGAGTTTTGACACACCCGAGTACACGGCAAATGCTGATGGTATTGGAACGTTGCGCATTCTGGAAGCAATCCGCATTCTCGGCCTTGAAAAAGAAATCCGATTCTATCAAGCCTCCACCTCCGAGTTGTACGGATTGGTGCAAGAAACACCCCAGAGCGAAACCACACCATTTTACCCACGAAGCCCTTATGGTGTGGCGAAACTCTATGGTTTTTGGATTGTCAAAAACTACCGTGAATCATACGGAATGCATGCTTCCAATGGTATTCTCTTCAACCATGAAAGTCCATTGCGTGGTGAAACATTCGTGACGCGAAAAATCACCCGAGCAGTCGCGCAAATCCACTTGGGACTTTTGGATCAGATGTATTTGGGCAACCTCGATGCCCAGCGCGATTGGGGACATGCCAAGGATTACGTTGAGGGCATGTGGCGCATGCTCCAACAGGACAAGCCTGACGATTACGTGCTCGCAACCGGCCGCACAGTCACGATCCGTGAATTCGTGAACATGTCCTTTGCGGAGGTAGGCAGAAAACTCGAATGGCAAGGAGAAGGCGTCAACGAGCAGGGCATCTGCGCTAAAACCGGCGACGTTTTGGTCAGTGTCGATCCGCGTTATTTCCGTCCCGCTGAGGTAGAACTATTGGTGGGGGATGCTTCGAAAGCAAAACGCGTTTTGGACTGGGAACCCACCTACACCCTCGAAGCACTCTGCAGCGAAATGGTCAAGAGTGACATTGCCTTGTTCGAGCGCAACAAACTGTTGAAGGACAAAGGGCACGAAGTGTTCACTCAATACGAGTAAAATCACTTCCGTGCAGCACTGCGAACAATCTCGAGAAAAGCCTGAGCTTGATTTGAACGCAAATACTCCGTGAGCAAATCTTCTCGTTGAGGTACTTCCTCCCGCTGCTGTGCCTTATTCATCTGATCTTGAAGGACAGAAAGATGGTCATCGGTGCGGTTGCGGTCAAACAAGGTTCCTGTCTGGGTTTCGTTTAAGATGCGACTCACATCAGACGCAAAATCTCCCAAATAAAAAATCGGTCGCGCTGCCCCGAGGTATTCGAACAACTTGCCAGGTATGTGACCCGCGTTATAGTCTTTTGGTCCAACCAAGAACAACCCATCTGCTGCATCTTGTATTTGAGGGATTTCCTGCATCGGACGGTTGCCATGAAATTGGATAAATTCAAATTCCTCTTCGAGAATACTTCTGTAGGCGTCCGATACTGAGCCATAAAAATCGAATTCAATTTGAGGCATCTCCATCCTCGAATTGTAGGCCTTTATCGCCTGCAGAAAAGGTTCTATTTCATACAAATCTGTGAGCATCCCTGTGTAAACCATCCGAAATATTTCACCCGCCCCCTCTCTTTTCCAGGCCGATAAAGCGCGATCAATTCCATTCGGAATGACAAAAATGCCATTGGGATCTCTTCTTGGCACTTTTCGCGCAAAGAGATCCTTGAAACCCCAACTCACTGTGGTAATCGCATCCGCGTCAGACAATACCTTTCGCTCCAAGCTCTCATCAATCGCATTGGATAAAGCTGAATGTCCCAATCGATCGTAGTAAAAAATATCTGTCCAAGGGTCGCGAAAGTCTGCAATCCAATGAATCGGCCTCTTCTTTGCGACCTTCCTGCCAATTAATTGAACAGAATGTGGAGGGCTTGTCGTGATCATCGCTTCGATGGAGTGTGCATCGATGATTTCTACAGCCTTCTTAATCGCCCGAGCATTCCAAGTCTTGCGCGGATCTGGAATGAAAAGGTGACTGCGCAGCCTCGTGAGGAGATTGACTGATTCGTCTCCTCCATTGTTAGACGAAAAACCTTGTGGAGGCATATGCTTCTGAAACAATCGCTTCGTCAGGCGAAATGGGTTCCACGCTCTCGCTCTGTGAATATGAATCCGTTCATCCACAGTGGAAAGCAAGTCCTCATCAATGCTGCTGTATTCAGCGGATTCTGCTTCCAGCGTCAGCACATGAACTTCTGTGTTCAGCTTAGCCAACTCATTGGCAAGCGATAACCATCTTTTCACTGCAATGCCCCCGGCTGGCGGCCAATAATAAGTGATGATGAGGATTTTGGAATTGCACTCCATGATCTCCTTCGAATTTACGGAACCTGAGTTTCAATTGACCAATCCCCGCCAAGTCGTTGCAATTCAATGTCCATTGCTTGCCAAGCATTGAGCGCCTGAAGTTGCTGCTGCTGTAAGTTGATGACCTGCATTTGAATTTCGCGAAAATCCAATGAATTTATGGCTCCAGAGGTCAACCGCTCTTGTGCAATTTGAAGCGACCTCTCGCTGTTCTCAGTAAGCTGAATCAAAATCAAATGGGTCTGCTCTGCAGAGCTCCAGCGCGACCACACATCCTGAAGCAATCGATCCACTTCCCTTCGTTGGTCTTCTGCTTGCATTTCGGCCATTGCAACTTGAATCTTCGCCTGCTCAATGGCCCTGCGTGTTGCCCCACCATTGAATAAGTTGAAATTGATTGCCAAATTAGCCGACCAATTCTTGGTCACTCCATTTCCAGACAAATCACCCGCTTCAAAACGACTGCTTTGCTCATTTTGGTTTGCACTTAGCGACACGTTTGGACTCAAGCGAGCTCGCGCTTGCTGCACCCCGGATTCGGCGAGTTCCTGAGCGATCAAAGCATTTTGAATGACCGTCGCATTTGAAAAGATCTGAGAGCGAAGTTGTCCAAAATCGTTTCGAGATTTCGGTGCATTCAAGGTCGAAGCAAACTTCCATTGGCTTTCAGCCGCCTCTCCCATCAGACGATTCAATGCAATCGTCGCCTGCTCGATATTGGCCTTTTGCTGCAACCAGGCCAAACTATCGGTCAGCAGTGCGTTGTCAAATTGCAATCGATCGAATGTCGAAGAGGCACCTGTGGCTTGACGTGCTTCCATCCAATCAAGTCGAGCCCGAGAAACCTCCATAGCTGCCGACAACACATCACGCAAAGCAAGCTGCACCAGGACATTGTTGTACGCTTGCATGGTCGCTGAAGCCGTCTGTTCGATCACAAGTGCCACTTGGCCTTCTGCCTGTTCCTCCAATCGCTCCAAAGCACGCTTGTTGGCGAACATGCCAAAACCATCAAACAAGACCCAATTCAACTGACCTCCAACATTGATTGACTCACTTTCCAACTTTTCCTGAATGAAAGAGGTTGGATTTCGCGACTGATCACTAACGGCATTGGAACCCGATGCAGACAAACCAATTTGCGGCAGTGCTCCAGCAGCGCCCCAAGCATTTCCCACAGCCGATATTTCAGACTGTTGACGCGCGAGTCGGATGCCAAGGTTGTTTTGTAACGAGCGCGTCACGGCGTCTTCCAGATGCAATGATTGTTGGGAATACAGGTTTGATTCCTCGCTTGAAAAGGCAACAAAAATGAGCAAGAGTACAGTGCCCCGCAAAGAAATCAGAGGATGTGGCTTAATCATTTTCATTCTTCAAAAGATTGGTCTTCCCGGTTGGCCGGCTCACCTGCCTCCATTGAGGGCCAATCGCCACGTTTGATCCAAACCCAGCTGCGGTGAAGCGGATTGATCCACTGCAAATAAATGGGGAGTAAAACCAAGATGATGACCGTAACGAATAACAAGCCAAAAGCAACCGCAATGGCCATTGGAATCAGGAACTGAGCTTGAAAACTTTTGTTTAGCATAAGCGGAGCCAAGCCCGCAACTGTGGTGATAGAAGTCAAAATGATTGGCCGAAAACGACTCATTCCTGCTTCCCAAATCGCTGATTTCACCTCCATCCCCCGTTTCAAATTCACATTATAAGCTGCTACAAATACCAAAGCGTCATTGACTAAAATTCCAATGAGGGCAATCATGCCCAAGATTGAAAACAAACTGATTTGTGCCCCCAAAATCCAGTGACCTAAACTCACTCCGATGAATCCAAAAGGAATCAAGCCAAACACAGCGAGTCCCTGAAGTGGTGACCGAAATGCCAATATGATGATGAACAGCATAAGCGCCAAAATCAAAGGCATCACCCGTTGAATGCTTTCCTGTGATTTGATGACCTCGCGGTTCTGCCCTTCATAGCTCGGAGTAATGCTCGGATATCGAAGCAAGATTGGCGGCAACACTTCAGACTTGATGGCAGCATTCGCATCAGAAGCACTCACTTCCGGTCCAGACAAATCCGCAGAGACCTGCACTTCACGTTGACCGTAGAGTCGGTTAATCGCACTGATGTCCCGGCCAACCTCTAAGTCCGCAATCTCGGTAAGCGGAATCATCGCTCCTGCAATGTCTCGCACGCGAAAAGACTGAAGATCTCCCATCGATTGCCGATCCCGCTCATCCAGACGTACCCACACCCTCACTTCGTCACGGCCCTTTTGGAGGCGCTGCGCTTCTGCACCAAAGAAACTTTGCCGAACCTGTGCCATCACCGACTGGTGGGTAAAACCAAGCTGAAATGCACGCGGTTTGAGTCGCAACGACACCTCCTGCATGCCTTTGAGGTTGTTGTCAATGACATCCTTGAGATCCTCTCGTTGCAGCATGGCAGATTTGAGCTCCTGCGTGGCAGCCTCCAAATCAGCAAGATTATTGCCAAGCAAGGAAACCGAAACAGGACGGCCGAAGGGAGAGAACGCAGCGAAGCTCAAATTTTCTGCCCCCAAAACCGTGCCCACTTGCTCACGAATCATGCTCGAAATGTCGGTGGATTGCATGTTGCGTCGCTCACCATCAAGAAGCTGAACATTGAGAAGTCCATTGTGCATCGAAGGTCCAATGCGCTTATCGACAGCTTGAATCACTTGCAAGCCGTCCTCACGTTGCGCCGAAAGCTCTTCATTTACCTTCCATACAATGGCCTCGATGCGATCCAATTCCGACCGCGTAATTTCATCACGCGTTCCCGCCTGCATGGTCAAGTTAATGGACAGATTATCGCCCTCTATGAATGGGAAGAATGTGGTCTTTACGAGACCACTTCCAATCAAACCGGGAACCGAAATCAGGAATACAGAAACGATTATGCAAAACATAATCCAAGGCTGTTTTAGACTGAATCGCAGAACCGGCGCATAGATGTAATCCCGCATGCCGTTCATGATGCTCCGCATGAGCCGTTCTAAACGATTGGGCTCAAAGTCACGGCGAAGGGCTTTGGAATGACCAATGTGCGCCGGTAAAATCAATGCGCCTTCGACCAGTGAAAATACCAAGGTCAGTATGATGACTGTTGCCATGTCACTGAAAAAATCCCCCAATTGTCCTTCGATGTAGAAGAATGAAGAAAAGGCCACCACCGTGGTTACAATGGCTGCAAAAACAGCTGGCAAAACTTCCAATGTGCCATTGATGGTAGCTTCCATACGAGATTCCCCGCGTTCATAATGCTGATAAATATTTTCCGCAATCACGATGCCATCATCCACCAAAATACCGATTACCAAAATCATTCCGAACAACGAAATGACATTGATGGTCACCCCCATTGAACCGGCAAACAGGAACATGCCCATGAAAGAAACGGGGATTGCCAAAGCCACCCAGAATGCCAGGCGAATGTTGAGGAACAAAGCCAAAAATAGAATGACCAAGAAAAATCCGATGATTCCATTGTTCACCAATAAGTCGATCCGTTGATTGAGCACTGTGCTTGAATCTCGAATGACCTCAATACGAGTCGCTCTGTTTTGTTCGTTGTATTGCTTGATGTACTCCCGGACATAGGCTGTAATGTCGAGAATGGACTCCGTGGTCAAATTATTGACCGTTATGACCGCTGCAGGTTCTCCGTTGAACCAATTGCGTGAGGGATCGTTCTCAGCCCAGCGCTGCTCAACTTGAGCGATGTCGCCCAAGCGAACGACGCGTCCTTCACGATTTGCGCGAATGATGATGTCGCGCATGGATTGGACGTCGTATTGGCGGAATCGACCACGAATGATCATCTCTTCGTTGACCAACTTCAATCGACCTCCGGTCGCCTCCAAATTGGCGTTCCGAACCGCCGTCGCAATTTCCGCAACGCTCAAATTCAATTCGTTTAGTTTCGCCTGGCGCAAACTGATTTCAATCTCTTCATCCGGAAAGCCACTGAGTTGTACTTGAGAAATCATGCGGGCACTGCGCAACTCCGTTTCAATCTGGCGCGCTTCTGACTTGAGAACGCGCAGGTCTTCTACCCCGGTGATCGCGAATGAGATGGCCACGCCAATGGCGTCTTGTTTGAACACGATAGGCGGTTCCATTCCAACCGGGAAACTAGCAATGCGATTCACCGCATTCTTGACATTCTGAAGCGCCTCGTCGGTAAGTTCTGGAGAAACCGTCTCAATGGAAATGGTCGCTGCATTCTCATTGCACACCGATTTGACCTGATCGAGTCCCGAAATCCCCTTGAGATTTTCTTCGATTTTTGCAACAATCCCTTCTTCAATTTCAGCCGCTGAGGCTCCCGGATAAACCACTTGCACCTGAATCTTCTTGGACTCGGTAACTGGAAAAAAATTCGAGCTCAGGTTGGTGAGGCCCACATAACCTGATGCCAAAATGGCCAGCATGAGGAGGTCGCCAGTCAGATTATATCGGACAAAGTATCGAATGAGACCCCGCATCAACCCTCGTTTTCATTGGTTTTGGTGCGAACGATCATTCCTTCAAAAGCATTTGTCAATGATTCACTCAGAACCACAACCCCCGATTCCAAGCCACGCGCAATGGCATGAGAGCGCGATCGAAATAGCACTTCGATTTCCCGTTCCTTGAGCCTCCCTTCTACCACCTCAAAAACGTGACTCTCATCATGCATCCAAGCCAAGGGCAGCTGAAAGGAATTCTCCAGCGGTGCACTCTCGATCGTTCCCGTGAGAAAGCGACCGTCGCGCAATGCATTGACAGCGCCTCGGACTGGCTTAATCCGGCAGAAAACACTCGCAGATTGGGTCGATGAATCGACGTTTCCTGCAATGCGATGAACTGTTCCCATTGCCACTGTTTTGCCTTCTTCATCATAAAACTGAACAGAATCCCGTCGCTGAATGGTCGATAAGTAGCGCGCATGCACGGCCGTTTTTACTTCATAATTACCTTCTCCGACAAACTTACCTGCCATTTGACCCGCTCGCACCAATGCCCCTGGTTGAACATTGGCCAGAACTACAATGCCGTCAAAGGGCGCACGAACCTGAAACTTACTGCACTTTTCCTCGGCTGAGCGAATGCTGTGATAATTTGAGACAATGCCACGATTCGAAAGAAAAAGGCGCTCACGATCCGAGGCTGCCTCTGGCAAAGGCGGCAGTGTCTCATCCACGTCTATGGATTTCACATAGCCCGTCCAAACCTCGCTGCTGCCGTCAAAGTCCATTTGAAGGTCTGCCAACTGGCCTGAGAGTAGTTGCAAAAACTGACTGCGCTGCGCGATTAAAGCAAGGCGAGCTTCGGTGTCATCCATCGCGAGGATCACCTCGCCTGCTGCGAAAGCCATGCCCTCACGAAATTCCCTGGATCCCATCAAAAGGGTCCCTGTCACTTCCGAGATAAGGTCCATTTTGTACATCGCTTCAACTCGGCCTTCCACAGGAGTTTCGGGGTGAATCGACCCAACCTCGATCACCGCGTTACGAACCGCACGAGGCGCAGTAGGTTTATCCGAAACGGGCATTTCCTCCTTCATGGAAATCAAGCCGTTCATCATCCCAACGCCGATTGCCAAAACGCCGACTCCCAGTGCCAATCGAACGGCACCCTTCAAAATTGAATTCATATATCGATAACAGTTTTTCAGGCACAAGTTCACTCAACCTATGCCCAACTGCGTTCCCCCAAATTAATTAATACCCACTTCGAACTGTTATCATCTTACCTCAGTCGGAATCAAATCAGAAGTTGTCCAAATCGGTTGGGCGCATGATGCCGAACCATTTGAGTATTTTCTCACCGATGCCTGGCACATCGACATGGATAATGTAGACGCCGCCGGCGATCGGCACGTTGCGTTCGTTCTTGAGGTCCCAATCGAGCGATGTAAGCGGATCGGCCTTGGAGAACTGGCGCACCATGTTGCCCTGCAGGTTGTAGATGCGAATGGTGCACACTTCTGGCAGGTTGGTAATCTTGACGCGGTTGTCGAGCTTGCTCGTCTCGTACTGACTGAAGGCGTAGTACGGATTCGGCACGACATTGATGACATCGAGAATGCTCGTCAGGACGGTGTCTTGCTGGGTAAGCGTCGCTACGTTCTTCGTAGAGAAGGTGTAGAGTGGGTTCCAGAAGTTATCTGCGCCTTCGTAGCTGTCCTCGGCGTCGATTTGAGTAGGGCTCCACTTCTCATATGCCTTGGCAACGCGGAGGCGGATGCGTACGTCGTTCGGGATGAGGCCTTCTTCTGCGGAAAGCATCTCGTAATCGTCGTTGAGGAGCGATGAACCAACCCACGTGCATGCGCGGAAGATGCGGCGAACGTTGGTGGTCGAGGGGTCGTTCTCGAGGTTCTCCCAGAGGTAGTTGCCGCCGTCGTACGCCGGCATACGGTCCTCGGTACCTTCTTCAAACTGCGAGTTCTTGAAGACATAGATCCAGTGCTGACCTCCGGCGTAGATGGCACTTCCGCCACCGAAGCCGCCGCCGACTCCGCCGTAGATATTGGGCGAGGGATTCCACAGCATGTCTTTGCCGTTTTCCGCACCGAGCCACGAGTCTTCGCCGAACGCCATGTTGAGGCGCTCGCCCGTGCCGAGGTCGATGGCGTAACCGGGGAACCAGCCCATACCAATGGGTTGATTGCCGTTGGGGTTCGCTTCACCGGCATTGTAATTCGATTGGCCATCGTAAAGACCGTTCTTGTCCACCGATGGATGGCGACGCAGCCTCAGCTTCTCTCCACTGTTTTGCGCGAGCTCTTCCACCGACTGCATCTCAAGCACCGCACAACGCGTCCACTTGGACTTGTCGCTTGTGATGACCACGTCGACGTTGTTGAGGCCGCTGATGCTCGAGAAAGGCGAGAGGTCACCCTCTAGGCCGTCAACGGTCGGTGCGATGTTCGGAAGCTTAACGACGTCGCCCGTTGGCAATTCTACGTCGCCCGTGTAGCTCACGAGGCAGTACGGTGCCCAGGTGCCCCCTAAGATGCCTTCGTACACTTCGTCCTCGTCGAGTGGGTTGCCCGCCTTGAGGTCGTTGAAGATGACTTCAGAAGGCACGTCGTCGGCGCCCTCTTGGTTGCCAGCACGAATCCAATTGAGTTGGTTGAAGCCCTCTGCATCGGGGATACCGAGGAGCCAAGGACGCGTTGGGTCGTCGAACGTGATGGACGCGTGCACTGGCTCGGTGAACTTGCCTCCCTTGGGGTAGGCGTATTGGTGTACCGTTACGGAGATGCCCCAGTCCAGGAGCAGCTCTTCATTCAGGAGTGCAATCGACGAGGACGACTCGTGAACGGCCTTGTAGTCGTTGTCGGGGTCATCGTCGTTGAGCATTGTCATATTGGTGAGCGTCCAATAAGCGTCCACCGCGTCTTCCAAGTCGGCGTCGTCACCGGCTACGCGAAGCTCGAAGTCCGCATCGGGAACGCGGAGCGGATCCACTACGCGGATGTCCACCGGACCGTGGCCCGCTGCATACGTGACCGTTGAAGCGATGACGTTATCGAGAATGGCCTGCTCAGAGGCTGCCGTCAGCTCGAGATCCATCGTGCCGTTGCCTTTGCCTTCCAGCTTCGTCATCTCTACACCGCTGCCGTATCCCGCATACTGAACCGTGCCACCCGATTCAGGAGCTGGGTTGTGTGGGATGCC
>MDTC01107758.1_pt1 | contig 41764 bp, 35 predicted proteins | sample 811181 | NCBI WGS metagenome assembly MDTC01 (sample SAMN05326644, study PRJNA326480) | marine metagenome | isolation source: seawater | place: Pacific Ocean: North | collected 2011
CGTAACTGGCAGCGTAATTTCTGGCATTCTAAAGGAAAATGACAATTTAGCTCTTAGCAACTCAGAAAAAAATATCAAAATTCGCGGAATTCGGCTAGATTCAACTGACATATCACAAGCACATATTAATCAAAGAGCGGCTCTGCTGGTTAATGTGCATCATACCGATGTAAGAAGAGGCGATTATTTATTTGCTCTTGAGAATAAAAACCTACAACACCTTGACCGATTTGATGCCAGTTTAAGGATGTCAAACAATAACGATTCAGGTATCGAAGCCAATCACCAATACCACCTTTACCTCGGTGCTTCTCATAGAGTAGCAAGGGTCAGGCACCTTGGAACTGATTTGTATCAGATATCCTATGATGAAGCTCTCTCTGTACATCATGGCGACAGACTAATTCTGCGAGACCCCTCCGCAACCAAGACTATTGCCGGAGGCTTTGTGTTAGATATTGCGGTCCCAAAACGAAATCGAGCAAGTCCCGAAAGGCTTAGAGCGCTTGCAATAAATCGGCTCGACGACTCTGGTGCATTGATTGGTCTTATTAACGAGGAACCTACAGGTCTTAATGTAAAAATTTTTATTGAAAATCGGAATTTAACACATACTGGATTTGAAAACTTAGTAACTGAGGCGTTAGCGCCCTCAAAACCTTTCATAACACTAGAAGATAAAAGGCTGGGGAAATTTCTATTAAATAAAAAGAAATATAATGATTATAAGATTTGGATCGAAGAGCGTATCGCTCTATATCATAAAGAAAATCCTTCAGACGAAGGGCCTACAATGACAAACTTATTAACCCATTACCCCATCAAGTTCACAGAAGATTTTTGGTCAAACTTGCTCTCCACGATAGCTCACGAAGGTTCCATACAGATTGCAAGCGGAAGGATAAAACTAACAGGACACGAAACAATTCGTAACTCAATGCTTATTGAATTCGATCAAACTATTAAACCAATATTACTGAAACATCAGAAAATCCCGCCCCGAACTCGTGAGGTTGCCGAAGCTTTACAGATGCCGCTAAGTACGCTCGAATCTATAATCAAAGAGTGTGAGAAAGAAAAAGAGCTCATCAGGGTAGCGAAAAATCGCCACTACCTACCTAATGCTTTGTTAGACATAGCAGAAAGTGCAATTGACCTGGCTTCACAAAGTCAGGGCGCTAGCTTCTCAGTAATTCAATTCCGCGATTTCACAGGTATTGGTAGAAATCTTTGTATTGAAATACTAGAGTATTTTGACAGTATTGGTTTTACAAAACGAAACGAGAACCAAAGAACTATTCTTAATCCAGAAAAAATTCGGTTTGGAACGAACCATTCCGTAAAACACCCTGTTCCTAACTAATCGCGCGCTCAAGATCTTCCCGAATTGTCTTAGAGCAAAGGTAATAATGAAAACCGCACCAACAATTGAATAAAACAGTCACCGACATGGCCCAACGTAGGGCATTATCACCAAACAAAGGGGTCAAAGCATCACTAACTAATCCTGTTGCCATCGGGCCAAGTCCTAAGCCGATGAGATTTAGAACAAAAAATAAAATTGCAGATGCCATTGCTCGCATTCGGAGTCCTACCAGAAAATGCGTGGCCGCAATGCAAGGCCCAAGGTATAGCCCGCCAAAAAAGCAGGGAACAAAGTAAGAAAAGACCGCTGATAATCCAGTAGGCATTACCAAAAATGTAATCAAAGCAAAAGGTATTGCTGCAAAGGTAGAGAATAAAGGTATCCAGATATACCAAATCTTATCGTTCCTCTCATTAGCCATTCGATCGGCAACCCAGCCGCCAACAAACGTTCCAGTGAGACCAGCAACTCCTGCTATCAGACCGTAATACCAGCCCACATCTAATATTTCCATGCCATGGGTTCTGCCAAGGAAAAGAGGCATAAAATTGCCCATTCCATATGTCACAAAAGCATGCAGGCCGCACGCAAAGGCAAGATGTCGAAAAGATCTTCGTTCCCACAAATAAGAAAAAACCCGAAAAAATCCAGGTGGCGCAGAATCTTTTCGCGCTTCTGCCATTCCTCGCTCTGGTTCGCGGACCAAGACACGAACAACTAACGCCAGGAACAATCCAGGGAGTCCAACCACGACAAAAGCAGTTCGCCAGTTAAAAAATTCAACCAAATAGGCGCCGCCTACTGTTCCGACTAAGATTCCTCCGTAGACTCCAAAAGAATAAATTGACAATGCAGTCGCACGTTGTTCCGCTGGAAATATGTCAGAAACAATAGAGTGAGATGGAGGCGACCCACCGGCCTCACCAATTCCAACTCCAAATCGCGCAAGAAATAGCTGACCAAAATTTTGAGCGTAGCCACAAGCTACAGTCATCAAACTCCATATCGCAACAGATATCGTGATTACATTGCGCCTATTGCTCAAATCAGCGACTCTAGCAATCGGGATTCCGAGACAAGTATAGATTAAGGCGAAAGCTAATCCCGACAACATACCAAACTGTCCATCTGTAAGACCCAAATCTTCGATAATGAACTTGGCGAGCACGTTGATAACTTGTCGATCAACAAAATTTGATACATACACAAGGGTTAAAACTCCAAGCACCAAATATCTGTAGCTCGGTTTACTATAGGCTTTTGCTGTTGATGACATCGTTGGCTTAGCTCGGGGGTTAGAAGGAACAGCGGATTCAGTCATAGCTTCGCCTATAGTCTTATAATTTTAATCCCAGATTAAAGCACTTATGAATGATCTCGCCAAGTGCGAAAAATTTGAAATTTTTCTCCTTCTATTACGGTCTTGCTGAACGCGCTTTCGGTCCCAACTGCGAAGGAAGTAAGCGATAAGCAAGGTGAACCCAATCGCAAAGTAATGGTCGGGTTTTACGAGGATCAATAATTTCCTCTATACCAAAAGCCTCAGCGGTTCGAAACGGTGAGCGATATTGCTCAAGCCTGTCCTCTAACTCTTTTCGCTTTTCTACAGGATTTTGGGATGACTCTATTTCTCGACGGTATGCCGCCTGAACCCCACCCTCTATCGGCAAAGACCCCCAGTCCGCAGAAGGCCACGCATAACGCACGTTCAGGCCATCAGAATTACAATGTCCGGCACCAGCGACACCGTAACATCGCCTCAAAATAACCGATACCCAGGGTATTGAAGCCTGATAGCATGCCATTAACGCCCTGCTCCCAAGACGAACTGTGCCCGCCTCTTCTGCACTAACTCCGATTAAAAAACCTGGGTTATCAACAAGATTAATCATTGGTATGTGAAAAGTGTCGCATAGGTCAACAAATCGCATCATTTTTTCCGCAGCACTGGCATCCACCGCACCACCAAAAAAATGTGTATCATTCGCCATTACACCGACCGAGTGTCCGGCGAGTCTTGCTAACCCTGTCACCAGAGACTGACCGTATCCCGGGCTGATTTCAAAAAACGATCCACTATCTACTATCGAAGCAATAATTTCTCGAACTTGATACATTTCACGTCTGTCACGGGGGATTATAGAGAGTAATCCCTCTTCCTCTCTGCCGACAGGGTCGTTATTCGGGACAACTGGTGGTAACTCGTAAACGCTGCACGGTAAAAATGCTAAAAAATCACCAATTGCGTTAAAGGCATCGTCTTCCGACTCTACCTCGTTGTCAACGGCACCACTGATGTGCGCATGTATGTGCGAACCACCCAAGGTATTTTTATCGACCGATCTGCCAAAACCACGTTCAACAACGGGTGGTCCGGCTACGAACAGCTGACTAGTGTCTTTAATCATGATAGAGAAATGCGAGATAGTGGTTCTTACAGCTCCCAAACCCGCCACGGAACCCATGCAAGCGCAAACCACTGGGACTTCCCCCATAAGTTTCATCGTGGTTTCAAACCCACTCAGTGCGGGAACATAGGAATGCCCAACCATTTCCAGTGTTTTTACACTACCTCCGCCACCACTGCCATCAATGAGCCGTACTAGAGGAAGTCTCATATCGTGGGCATATCGTTCACCAAAACCCGACTTATCACCAACTTTTGCGTCGGCAGCTCCGCCACGAACCGTGAAATCATCACCGCCAATAACAACTCTTCGCCCACGAATATCAGCAGTGCCGAGAACGAAGTTCGAGGGAACAAAATCCTCCATTTGGCCCTTAGAATCATACGAGGCGTTTCCAGCCAACGCACCGATTTCATGAAATGACCCGGCATCTACTAAAGCCGAGATTCGCTCTCTTACGGTATAGCGACCATTGTCGTGATGGCGCTGAATACGCTCAACACCGCCCATTTGAGCGGCCAGTTGTTTACGTCTCTCCAATTCCTCAACTTCTTTCAGCCAACTCATGCTACCTCCTATTTATTCGGCTCAGCCAAGCCCCGAGGACGCTAAGAATACGGAACTGAGAAGTCACGACAGCCGCATGATCCTGTTAAAGAGGAAAGACTTCTCAACAACATCTTACTCATAACTTTGGATGAAGCGTAACCCGAAGCTCAGAATAACCTTTCACAAAGCTAGAGTATATTCGCTTAGGTTCTGATTTTACTTCGATTTTATCAAACCGCGTCATGATCTCCTCCCACATTACCCGCAACTGCATCTCGGCAAGTCGATTACCCATGCAACGGTGAAGACCGAAGCCAAAGGACAAATGTCTGCGAGCATTAGGCCGATCAATTATCAACCGCTCTGGATCGTCTATTACCGTCTCGTCTTGATTACCCGACGCATACCACATCACGACCTTGTCGCCTTTTTTTAAATGCTGACCATTAAGTACTGTATCAATCTTGACTGAACGTCGCATGTAAGCCAGTGGCGTTTGCCAGCGAATAATCTCAGAAACCATATTAGGTATTAAGGCAAGATCTCCTCGCAATTTCTCATATTCTTCAGGAAATTGATTAAGGGCTAGCACCCCGCCGGTAATCGAATTTCTGGTCGTGTCGTTACCACCAACAATAAGCAAAAGCAGGTTCCCTAAATATTCCATTGGGGGCATATTCTTTGTCGCGTCCCCGTGGGCAAGCATCGAGATTAAATCATTGCCTGGCTCACCATTAATTCTATCATTCCAAAGTTTTGTGAAAGTGGCTAAACAGTCTTGTAAGGCTTCCCAACGTTCCTCATGAGTATCAACGATACCGCCGCCCGGGATCGCAGTCGTAATATCAGACCAGTAGGTCAATTTGTTTCTGTCCTCAAACGGAAAATCAAAGAGGGTTGCTAGCATTTGCGTTGTAAGCTCAATCGAAACTTTCTCAACCCAATCAAACTCAACTCCAACCGGTAGTCCATCTAATATTTTAGCCGCGCGCTCTCTAATCACTGATTCCAACTTTTTTAAATTTAGAGGCGCTACTACGCCTTGCACCGCCCGCCTTTGATGGTCGTGCTTGGGTGGATCCATTGCGATAAAGGAGGGTAAAGTGAATTCTTCAAACGAATCGACTATGGAGATGGTTGGTTCCGATGAATAAATATCTGGAGACGTATCGACCTCCATAATGTCTCTATATTTCATCACTGACCAATATGGCCCAGTCGCTGACTTAGCACAGTAGTGAACTGGCGCCTCTTCTCTGAGTCGCTTTAAGAATGGTAAATATTCGTTTTTTTGCCAAATACCCGGGTGGGCTAGGTCTATTTCTTCGATTGGCATGGAGTAAGGATCTTTCCCAACCATGCTCCAACTACTTACGGGTTTTTGGGTGCTTAGATCGCTCATGTTAACCTATGTCCTCCTGACTAAATTCTCTTTACAGATTTCCACATAGAATAATTTCTAGAATTGAAACTCAGGGGTGCTAACAACCAAACCATCAAGCTCTTCAGTTATCTGAACCTGACACGAAAGTCGAGAATTTTCGCATCGGTCAGGGCTCAGTCCAAGCATCGCGTCTTCATTTGGATCAATGCTCTCTAACCTATCAAGCCAAGGATCATCGACGAAGACATGGCAGGTCGCACATGAACATGAACCCCCACAATCCGCGTCAATACCCGCAACACCGTTACTCACCGCCGCTTGCATTAACGAGCTTCCAGTTTCCCCATCAACCCACTGCTCTTCACCGGAATGACTTTTAAAAAGTATTTGTACCATCTCTTTTTACATCCTCTCTTACTTAGTAAATTAAAGTTCACGTTATAAGATCAGTGGCCAACAGATCTATATCTCACTACGTTTGCTAGCTTGTATTATGAAGTCAGCTGCTCTAAACGCTAAAGCCATTATGGTCATCGTCGGCTGGCCCCGCCCACTGGTCACCAAACTGGAGCCGTCGCACATGAATAAATTGGAAACATCATGACTACGGTTATATCGGTCCACAACCGAATTCTCTGGATCATCTCCCATGCGACACGTGCCTAAAAGATGCACGTTACTCTCCTGTTCAACCACCGGTGTTCGATTTATTTTCTTCGCACCAGCAGCTTCCAGCAGCTCTACCGATCTATCTTGAAAAAACTTTGCAGTCGCAATGTCATCGGGATGATCCTTATACGTACAACAGAGAGCAGCCCTACCCCATTTGTCTTTTAGATTGTCATCGAGCGTAACCGTGTTAGATGCCAGCGGCAAAGAAGTGCTGTGCCCGTGAAATGCCGCTGTGTGCGTAAATTCTTCCCGCACCAATTTCTTATACTCGCTTCCCCAACGCGGTCCACCGAATCGACCGGAATCCAGAGCAGATCTCATCGGAAGTCCGTCCGATGGATGGCGCGAATCAATTCCCCCGCCACCGTAGAAACCAAGACTTGGATCTATAGAGTAAAAATCATGTATAACCCGTGTGGTCGGTATACTTTTAAAACCGTTCACAGGCTGATCGAAAATTCCCTCGGCCGACGACCATCCGTTGAACATGAGGTTTCGGCCAACCATCCCACTTGAGTTCGCCAACCCATCTGGGAAACGCGCAGATTCGGACAGAAGTAATAACCTTGGAGTCTCAGCTCCATTTGCACAAACCACGACCGCATGAGCTTTTTGAGAATGCTCAACACCCGCCCCGTCCCAATACACAACCTCATCGGCCTTCCCTGCATTGTCCAGGTTTATTCTAGAAACAGTACAAAGGGTCCTTAGTTCACATTTCCCCGATGAGAGTGCCAACGGTATCATAGAGGCCATCGATGAAGATTTAGCATCAACTTCGCAGCCGAAGCCGTTGCAAAACCCGCAATGGATACACCCCGGTCTACCGTTATGAGGTTCGGACAAAATAGCGACGGGCGCTGGATACGGATTATATCCAAGAGCCTTCCCCGCTCTCTCTAATAAGACACCGGCAGATTTTGCAGGCATTGGCTTGCAGGGATAATCTCTTGATCGAGGTGGGTCCCACGAGCCCTGAAGCCCGGATACGCCAACTTCCCAATCGACCTTTGTATAGAAGGGCTCAAGATCCTCATAACTTATTGGCCAATCGCTAAATGTGGTACCCGCGATTGGTCCCAGGACGCTTGCCTCGTTAAAGTCGATGGGTCGAAAGCGCCAAAAATTTCCTGAAAAATGCACACTGCTACCACCTACGTTATGCGCGTAGCCAAAACATGCTTCTCTCTCAGCGGGTTTTTCGTCTATAGATTTCCTAAAAGTTTGAGGATGGCCTTTCCGTTTCCCCCAGACCAAGTCTCCATTATGTTTGTAACCCCACTCATCATGCTTGAAATCACCGGCCTTCAAATGGGGGCCTTGCTCTAGTACGACAACTGAAAAACCGGCCGTCGACAACTCTTTGGCGATAACCCCACCCGCCGCTCCAGAGCCAACAATAACGAAGTCAACTTTTTCGCGATTCGAATATCTAACCCCAGAATCCATCGTTACTCACTTTCCAACTGATAATCGATATCGTAAAAGCCATAGGGCGCTCCCCACGCGTGACGGTTCTCGAAGCCCAACATCTGGAAGCCTACATTATTCTTGTTACCTTGATACTCCGGCAGCGAAAGCATGCCCGCAATTGTCAGATAGCGCACCGTCTCAAAAAATTCACCGCCCTCAATTTCACGAAGCAACTGATCCTGCTGGCTCAGATTGAGGCTATAGAAATTCGTAACACCAAATCTTTCCGTGCAAATACTCTTTAGGTTTTGCAGGCCCTCTTTCAATATTTCATATTCTGGCTCACGGCCGTCGCTTAAGACATTGTCCATGAAAAAAACAACACCCGCCTCACTAGCCCCCGGACTCTCGTCTGACGGTACAATTCTAGCTGCGATCGCGGCATACTCTGCACCTTCATCTATTGAGAAAATTTTAAATTCAGACGCGCCATTAGTAACTTCCTTACAAGCAGAAAGCACCATCGGCGTCGTTAGAACAACACAGGATCTACCAAGAATTCTTGAAGAATTCCGCAAAAACGTACGCCTCGAAAGTGCTTTGTTCATGATTTCCTAAATCTCGATGTCCGTTTCACCGGCCGACACCATCTGTGTAAGAGAAGACGATCTATTTCAATTTTGAATAATCCGCTGCACTCATCATGTAAACTTCGGCAGACAAGGTGACGGGATATTGGGCTCTCAACGCTATCCACTCCGGATCAGATCTAAACTCTTCCCAAACTGTGTCTCGATGTTCTCCGTCCCTGTATGCAAGCATCCAAACAAGCGTATTCGGGTCATCTAGGCGCTGCCACACCGCAATCACCTCAGCTCCAAGCCTCTCAAAAATTGAAACCTCTTGCTCCCTAAACCGCTGATGAAGATTTTCAATACCCCCAACGCCATCTGAAGTTGCGGCAGCTGCAGTATACATCCTTATCTCAAAACAACGAGAATTCGAATCCACATTGCCTGAAAATTCATCAGCAAGGTTTTCTGACGGACCGCAGCTCAACGCAGCATCAGCAGCGATGCTCGCCTGGAAACAACTAGAGGCAAGAAATAGAGAAATCTTCAAGAACCGTTTTAGCATATAAGCACCTCTCCTTGACTAAAAAATAACACCTTAATCAAAACCAACGAAGCTCACAAAATCCCCCTGATCCGCTCGTAAAGATTTCACTCTATTTGCTGAGAATTCGTCGTCCGGATAACCCATAGCGATACAAGTTAAAATATTTTGACTATCAGGAATTTTCGCATACTCTCTAACCACTGGAGTTTGCATGACACCCTGACCGTTGATCACAGTTCCTAGGCCTCGCTCCCATGCAGCTAGACAGATACCATACGAAATCGCTCCGAGATCAAATTGCCCTATCGCCGCGGGCTCTAGAATTTTATCGTACGTTAGTACGATCGACACAGGCGCATCAAACTGTCGGAATCCCCTCATCACCCAATCCTGCCGCCTCTCTTTATCATCCCGCTCAATCCCCATAGCGCCAAACAATTGTTTTGCAATATCAACCTGTCTTTGACGATGAATTCCCTCGTATGCTTCCTTTGTCGGAAAGTCTCTCTGCGGCTTAACGCCGGCCAGCATTCTTTCCGTATTCCCTTTTCTAATCTTATCAAGTGGCTCACCTGTGACGACATACAAGTGCCAAGGCTGAGTATTCATCGACGAAGGAGCACCTTTTGCAACGTCGATGATCTCCTCAATGATCCGCCTAGGGACAGACTTTTTCTTGTAGCCACGCACACTCCGGCGAGTTCGAACCAAAGTTTCAAAATCCATAAATCTCTCTTAACTGGCAATACAGCTTTTTGAATATCATTTATTTTTACTCGGCGTAAATCAGACATACGCATCAAAAGAAAAACCCAGAACAACGCTCTGGGCCTCTCTTTGAGATTAACAATTTTTAGGAAATATTACTTACTACTGTACGGAATACTTCGTAAAAGCACCGCCGGCTTGACTGAGCGAATTAGGTCCCTCAGCCGCAAATACATTTCCATCAGAATCAACTGCGACTCCTTCTCCCGCAGTGCCCTGATATACACGATTTTCGCGCTCAAAGGGTGGAATCATTGCCCGAGTCACATCCTCATCTATATGCCCGACACGAACCCCATTTCTCCATCCCGGATGATTAGTCGGGCTTGATTCAGAATCAATCGCATATACCATATCGTCGTCAGTAATAAATAAGCCGCTTATACGCCCGTAGGTAAACCTCGATTCTAAATAATTCCCCTCCTGATCGAAAATTTCTATCCTATGATTCCCGCGATCCGCTACCCATAGTCTTCCACGAGAATCAAACTCCAAGGCATGAGGAGTCCGAAATTCCCCATGGCGAACACCTATCTGTCCCCACTGTTTGACAAAAGTACCGTCCGCATTGAACTTCATAATACGAGCCGTATCTCCTCTAGCGCGACCCTCTTCCATAGCTTGTTCAGTAATCATACCCTGCCCGTTGTGACCGTCCGAAACATAAATACTGCCGTCAGGGCCAACGATAACATCATTAGGTTGATTAAAGTGTGCACCATCACTTCCTGTCTGTCCCGGCTGACCTAAACTCATTAACAACTCTCCATCGGAGCTGAATTTATGAACTTGATGACCTTTTGTCCCCTCTGCATTTCCAGCAAAATCGGTCACCCACACATTCCCGTCTCTATCCACATCAATTCCGTGCGGAGTCATCATCAGTCCACCGCCAAAATTCGCTAAAACCGCCCCAGTCATTCGGTCAAACTTAAATATAGGATTTACGGGGTTAGTGTCGCAGTTTATTGGAACACCTGACCCAAAATTACCTGCGCCACAGCGCTCATAACCAACAATATTGCCATCCACCGGATCTATATCTATCCCCGCGGTCGAACCCCATTCTCTGCCCATGGGAAGGTCGCCCCAGTTTTGCGTTACTACTGGATTTGGATTTGCCATTCCCACGCCTGTGATGCTGTTACCTTGCGCAAGATTCGACTCCGTTGAAACCTCAACTGGCATCTCGCTACAACCGAACATTCCCGTCATCGCAAAAAGCAATGCGGTCTTCAATGAATTTTTTACTTTAGACATATCTCCTCCTTATTATCGAATTTCGTGAAAACGCTATTCTCTTTTGTGAAGCCACTTTTTGGTCCAATTACACATTTAATCCCTTTTCTTATAAAATGTCACCCCTAATAATGTATTAATAAGCTTACTCTTATGATCTTAAAAAACACTAATAATATCGGGATTTTTATCATGACCGTCTTGATAACAACCTCCTGTGCCTTCGATGATGGAATCCCTAATTTTGAAAGAATGAACGAAAAAGAGCTGGCTGAATACAATAAGGGGCGAAACTTGGGTCAAATGATTGTCTGCGTGGAGGACAAAACCACCATGAGTCGAATACGCCGTAAACGTTGTGCCACGGTAGAGGCGCTCTACGGAAGTGCAGCACAGGCGCAGCAACTTGGAGTATTGAATACAGCAGGCGGATTAAATGGAAATTAACAGCCATGGTCTTCGCCAACGCTTCGAAAAAATTAGGCATAAATATAGTTCAGACACGTTTTGATATATTTTTTACAAAACAGGCTCAATTCGTAACAACGCACCATCCTCTTCGTCTGTTAAGAAATAGAGGTAGCCATCTGCTCCCTGTTGAACATCGCGAACACGGTGCTTCAACTCGGCAAACAGGGATTCCCTTCGAAGCTCTTCCCCTCTCCTATTAAAAACTATTCGTTCCAAATGACCGGTACCAGGAATTCTACCCTCAATTAGGGAGCCCACGAATAGATTGCCTTGCCACTCAGGAAAATGGTGCCCACTATAAAAGGCAATCCCTGCAGGCGCAATCGAGGGCCACCAAATAATAGTTGGAGCTTCAAACCCCTCCTTATGCGACATCTCAGACACCCAATCGCCTCTGTACTGTCTGCTAAAGGAAACAAGTGGCCAGCCGTAATTTTTTCCCGGTAGAATAATATTTACCTCATCACCACCCTGCGGCCCATTTTCGCTAGCCCACAACGCTCCCGTCTCAGGATGAAAAGCTAAACCCAATTGATTACGATGACCAATCGTAAAAACCTCGGGAAGAAACTCTTCATTATCGATGAACGGATTATCTTTCGGTGCAGAGCCATCCTCATTTAGCCTCAATAACTTACCATAATGAACTTCAGAATCTTGTGCATAGTCAGCAGTTGATGCGTATGCATAAGCACCTCCAACGCTCATAAATAACTTTTTATCTGGCCCAAACAGCAAAACGGACCCGGCAATAGCAGTGTCTAAACCCTCTGCAACAAAAATCTCCTCAACTTTTGTCAAACTGTCAGCAACCAATTTTCCGCGACTGAGAGCAACGGTCTGAGTTTGTTCTCCTTGATACTCTATCGCTTTTGTGTGCGTGAGATAAATTATACTGTCATCATCTGGGTGAATAGCGATTGCCATTAATCCAGCGCGAAACGCATCTGTATACAACCCAGCAAGAACACCAACATCCCCCAATAACAACTCGCCATTTCTCACAAGCTTAATCTTACCGGTATAACGCTCTGTAATTAAAATATCGCCGTTTTTTCGGAATGCCATCCCAAAGGGATTAGACAATCCGGAAACAACCGGTACCACTTTAACTTTTTCAACTTCAAAAGTATCAAAGATAGTCGTTTTAGCTAACGCAGGATAGCCCAAGGCATTCTCTTGGGCTTCCGATACCGAGCCGACCGTTACAAAAAAAACAACTTGAAGAAAAAAAACTTTTTTGGCAATAGCTGACATAACATTCCCCATTTACTCTGCAGTAATAATTCGCCGCTGCTCCCCAGTTAAAGCCAGAACCAAAGGAACCTTACAAGATTTCTTTTCTACAGGACCTATGATTGATAATCAAATTATTAACGCTATATTCTATTGAGCTTATATTGCTTCAAAAAATGCATTACCCTGATAACTTATATTTTTTGAGTATTTTAAATTCAATTTATCAATAAAAACAAAAGAGAAAACGACTATGACCGAAAAAATTACTGACTTTTCATTAAGGCATGAAGGTAGTTCCTATTCACGGAACGCGAAAAATCAGGTGGTCTCAACTATAAACTTTAGCGGAGAGGTATCCATTTACGGAGGAGTATTCGGTACCCTGACCTTTGTTGAAAACTTTCATGAGGCTGATTTGAAAAGCGGAACTTGCAGTTGGCTTGGCGAAGCTATGCTCGATGACGGCACTCGGATTTTTGGCTCTCTAAATGGAACCTGGACACAAGTAGAAGGAAAGCACATCTATAGAATTGAAATGGAAGGTGAGGAATCAACCGGGCGCAAGACGAAGAGCGAGGGAGAAATTGCTTTAGAGACTTTGATTTATTCGGGTTCAGTTTATTCGAGAGACTAAAATTAAGAAGTGCTCACGCAACTCCACGCAGCTATGTAATTCGCTCAAGTAGACGACATAAAAAAGGATATTTAGCTGAATGTCGCTAAATATCCTTTTGTCTTTTAACGTTCCTTTTAGCGGTCTACTGGTTCCAGCCTCATGATCGCAGTCTCTTCGAAACTTCCACGTCCGGCTCCGTTGCCATCAGAGATGGCAATATAAATATATCCATCAGGCCCCTGACGCACATCTCGAATACGCCCCATACCGTAAGCAAGTGTCTCTTCAGTAATAACCTCTTGATAGTCACTCGTCATGTGAAGACGAGCAAGCTGCTCTCCAGCTAATGCTCCGGAAAATACGCTCCCATGCCAACCAGGAAATTTATCCCCATCATAGATCATCAGCCCAGAGGTAGCTATCGAAGGCACCCAGAAATGAACGGGCTGGGTCATACCCTCCTGGCTGAACCCGGCATGTATCGGCGAGCCTTTCGCGCCATAGTTCACCCCTCGGCCGATAACAGGCCAACCATAATTTTGCATTGGCTTTATAAGATTTAACTCGTCCCCTCCTTGAGGTCCATGCTCTGTACCCCAGAGGTCGCCCGTCTCAGGGTGAATTGCCAAACCCTGTGGGCTGCGATGCCCGTAACTCCATATCTCCGGAAGCACATCAGAGTTACCCACGTAAGGGTTGTCATTTGGCACTGAACCATCGTCATTAAGCCGTACAATTACGCCATGATGGTTAGTAAGATCCTGCGCAGGATGGGCAGCTAGATCACCTCGAGCCGGAGCTTGACGCTCTCCGAGTGTGAGGAAAAGATATCCGTCATCATCAAACACCATCTTTCCACCATAGTGACCAAAGCCAGATGCTGTCGCTGCAAAAATTTCCACGACATTACTTAGGCGATCATTCTCGAAGCGCGCACGAACTACTGCAGTCACCGAGGTTTCGCCCTCGGCACGAGCAAAGCTGAGATAAATCCAACGATTGTTTTCAAAATCGGGGTGAGGCAGAACTTCAAACAACCCGCCTTGTCCGGTATAGAACACCTCTGGGACACCGGCAACTGCCTCCGGCAATAATTGCCCATCCCTAACGATTCGCAATCTGCCAGGCTTTTCAGTAACCAGCATATCGCCGTCAGGCAGCCATGCCATCGACCACGGCTGAGCAAATCCCTCAGCGACAGTTACCACATTGTAATCATGGTGGGCAGCGTAAAAGCTTTTTGTCTGCGCATTACCAAATGCAGACAAACCAATGGCGAACACTAAAGCACTTAATTTTAAAAGGTAACTGAACATACAACTTCTCCTTGGAATATATATTCTTTGAAACGACTCCGTCGAACTTCACACTGCTTCTTAGACGCCTTTTAAGATCATCTTGTCACATTCCGACGGCCAAAACACTTTTCATCAATCGGTTTATAATAAAGAAATATCCGATCTTTTCAAGAACCGTCTTACTCGAACGTGTTTTCATGTTGACTGTGAAAACTATTCGAGCTTAAGTTGGCCATGATTCAACGACCATTGATGCAACAAACGTTAGGGTTCAGCAGGATACTTGCTCGAGAGTGCCATTGCGTTTATTCAATCGAAGTCTTCCAACAGGTATTATATTTCGTCTTACCCTAGCGCTAACAACATCAAACAGATCACCATTACGACCCTGCAATTGAGTGGTTACTCCCGATTTGGCGGCAATCTGGTTATTCCGCTCCATATGCTTTTCTTCTCCGTGCACGGGAATAGACATAGAAGGTTTAACCAAAGCGTACATTTGCTTTAACTCGTCTGCGCACGGATGGCCGCTTGCGTGAAGTGGCATCGATTTATACTCAGCTTGAATCACAATTACCCCAAGACCCTCCAGTAACTTGACTAATCTCGCAACAGCTTCCTCATTACCAGGGATAGTTTTGGAGCTAAAAACAACTCGGTCACCTCGAGCTAGACTCAAATCAGGATGGGTGTCACTCGCTAATCGCATCAATGCAGCCCCAACATCTCCCTGACTTCCAGTCGCGATAGCAAGAACTTCATTTGGTGGCAAGTAACCTAGGTGACTTGGCTCTGCACAATTAAAATTTTTATCCAAATATCCGGCTCTTTTTGCACACGAATGCATATTTTGAAGTGAACGGCCAAGCAAGCCAATATATCGCCGGGAGACATGTGCAATATTCCCAATCGTTTGCAATCTTGCAACATTGCTAGAAAAACACGCGACCACAACGCGTCCGGGCGAATCCTCAATGACCGACAGAAGACCCTTGAATAAAGCTGCTTCCGATTCTGAGGCCCCTGGCTGTAAGGCATTCGTTGAATCACAAACGATTGCATCTATCCCATAAGCCCCAAGACTTCTGATATATCTCGAATCAAAGGCCTCTCCACAAACCGGAGCAGCGTCCACTTTCCAGTCCGCTGTGTGGAAGACCTTAGCAGCTTCAGTTTCGATCAATAGCCCATTAGTCTCAGGGGTAGAATGCGTTATAGGAACCCATGTCACTTGAAATGGCCCTATAATAATTTTTTCACCAGGGGTCACTAATACTATAGGTGGGTCAATCCCACGTTCTGAAAATTTGACCAGAAGCACCTCTCGGGTAAATCTCGTCGTGTAAATCGGACACCTCAGCTGATTCCAAAGATGGGCAATGCCGCCTATATGATCTTCATGCACGTGAGTAACAACAATTCCCACCAACGCCTTACTCCGATTCGCAATAAACATAGGATCTGGCATTTCAACCAGATTCCCTTTTCCCCCAGTACTTGGGTTATTTTCAAAAGTTACACCGCAATCAACCATTAACCAGCTGTCAGAATGTCCGTATAAATTCAGATTCATTCCAATCTCACCGCAACCGCCAAGCGGGACAAACCAGAAATCTTTATGAGATGGGTTCAATGTTTTCCTCGTAAATGTAGCTTTTTAAACGACTGCTGCACTTGGTAAATATCAATTCTTCTGACAAACCCTGCAGAAGTATATCCGTCTCGCAGCAACCGCATCCTTGGCTATTTCAGACCCACATACATGACAAGCCGCGCCCTCACGACCAAAAACAGCATGGCGATATTTTGACCTCGTCCAACCCTCCCGCTTAAGCTCTTTTACAAGGTTTGGAGGATTAGTGATGCCCCTAGTCTTGTAGCTTCGTCGGCTTATATTAATGGTCGACGCGGAGAGCCTCCGTATGGAATCTGCGTCAAGTGACTTCGGTCTAGCAAACGGACTTACGCCAGCGTCGAACAAAATTTCGGACCTTAGATAATTTCCTATCCCTGCCAAAAAATGCTGATCCAAATATAGCGACCCAAGAGAACGACCGGAGAACAATTTACTGCAAAGACGTTCTTTCACAGTTCTCGTTGCCAACGAAGAATCTAGAATATCAGGGCCTAATTTCGATAGAAACGGATGCTCACCTAACAGGCTACTCTCCCATACGCTGACGTCAGTGGCACTATAGAGCCAAGCAGTATGCTCGTCTGTGCGCAAGGCCAATCGCAGAGAGCGGGACGTCTTAGGCTTCTTATCACTGGGCAATACATACCAGCGCCCGTAAAGTTGGTTATGGCTATATATTGTGTACCCGTTTTCAAAATGGGTAAGTAGTGCTTTACCCCTTGTCTGTACTTCACTGACCGTCACTCCAGTGAAAATACGATCGTAGTCGGCAAGATGATCGATAAAAAATCTCGCGCTTTGGATTTTCTTTCCCTCGATCGCCTTTGCGATCCGATCTGCAGCTAGCCTTATTTCCGGCCCCTCAGGCATATGAGACCCCTGAATTTAAAAAAATTTAACTCGAGGTTCGAGTTGCTCCGGTCTCCACGTTATATCTGAAAACGCGTCATCGGTAACTCTTACTAAAACTGCCTTACCTGCTATCGGAGGAAGAGCATCTATCTGAAAACGCCCATTGATCTGTTTGATAAAACAATTTTCATCAAAAAAAATTTGGTGCTCTGGGTCGAGGTCATCAGAAACCAGAGACCCACCGCCCAAGAGAAATTCCAAATCATCGACCCCTTCAATGTCGACTTCCGAAATCGTTTTTTCAATTCCATCCACTGAGAGCGCTTTCATAATTAGTTCCTGTGTCGCAATGACAATCCTAACGCCACAAAATGCCGCGTGGTTCTATATACACAGATGAAACTAAGAGTCATATTTAAAAAAGATTTTTGTCCTGTCCTTGGCCTTAAACTTTTTCGACCACCAAAGCTAACCTAAAATAACACCAGAACTGTTAGGTGAGCGCTCGATTTATCGGGACTTTCCTGCTAAACAGACGCTGAAAATTAGAAAAAGCGTAACTCACTCAAAATTTTAATTCTGCAATTGCAATCCCCGCCTCTCCACCAACGGTGTAAAGAAGGTAAGTTTGATGCCCCTCGGAGAAAATGGCTGGATCGCGAAGCTGATTCACAACACCATATGCTGTACTTCGAACAGATGGCTCTATGGTCGCACTCGCACCTTCCCAAGATTTCTCCGGTCTCAGAATCTCAATCGCCTCAGTTTCTGACCAGCTCATCCAGTCTTTGGTTAAATCAATCATACTTAATTTTATATTCTCTGGCGCATCTCCAACTTGGGTCCAAAAAACGTAAAGCATGCTCTCCTTAACCAACAACCCAGCATGGCGCATATTAACGTTAAATAGCTTTGGACCCTCTTCAAAATTTGTAAAACCGTCTCTGGAACGGTAAAACTGTCCTGGCATCGCCATTGAATAAACAAAACCCCCAAATTTAAAGGTTCGCATGTAGGTTCTGCCCAAGTTTTGGGGTTGCGCAGTAAAATCAACCCCATTATTCGAAGTGGCCACTCTTGTAAGCTGGCGCCCTGGTCCGTCCAAACCATGGTAATACATGATGATTTGCTTGTTTTCGTCATCGACATGGACATCCGGCGACGCAATATGCGGAGAAGTCAGCTCGGTCCGCCAATCATGAGAAACAGCTGTCCAATCAGACTGACGCTGCGCAGCCATTTCCTCCACTTGCTGATCTGAGATCTCTGGTGGGTAAACTAAGAAATATGAGTCTTCGATTTGCAAAGTTCCCGGCACAAAAATTTTCCAAGGACCAAGCAGATCATCTGCGTAAGCTAGTCTGATATAGCTCCCTTTGTGATCCGCAAAATAAAGGTAATAATTGCCAAGCTTATTCGGTAGCCACTCAGGCACCCTTATTAATGAGGGTCCCTGAATATTCAGACCGATACTATCATGCAGCTCGGGTCCAATTATCGGGCCATCCGACAGCCTTACCACTTCAAGTTTGTTTTCATCCTGAGCGCAACCCGCCAGAGCAATGACTCCTGAAAAAATCAAAAAAACTCGAAAAACTAACACCTTCAATCTACATCGTTTCAACAAGTACATATCAATCTCTCCCCCAACAGAATTCACAAAAATTTATCGCGAATTCCTATTTAGTGTTCCCGGATTTAAAGTTCTAACATGCTCAGCAATAAACCTAATCTGATCAGCAGAGAATGCGGAGGCAAACGATGGCATATTGTTTTTCCCCCCTGAGATAATGTTCGAGACATAATCAGTGTGAAAAGCAGCAAGACCTTCAAGAGGCATTCCATTGTGACCGCCCTCCCCTCTCAAACCGTGACAAAAAACACAGTTTTGGCGATATAAAGCCAGGCCTTGGTCGTTCGCCAAAGGAGGTGTTATCTCTTCAATTTGAATCGTTGTTTCCAGACCATCTTTATCTAAACCGAAAACCCAAACACTATCACCATGCTTTGTACTTGCGAGCAAATTGCCCGCTGAAAGAACCGCGATATATTGCTTGCCATTGTGTTCATAAATCGTCGGAGGCGCGTTGACACCTGCATCGGTCATAAATTCCCACAATTTTTTCCCATTTCTAGAATCCATCGCAGTTAGGCGTCCATCATTTCGCCCAGCAAAAACTAGACCACCAGCCGAAGCGACGAGGCCGCTGTAGCAACGGCTCGGCCATCGCTGTGACCAAACGAGTTTATTTGTCCTCAAATCCACCGCAGCAACCACACCGGTTGTAGCAATCGGTGCAAACCTCATGCTACCCGCGACATAACGTTCTCCTGGCTCTACTTGCTCGAACCCCTCTCGTGTTGAGTATGCCGCCTGACGCTCGCCCGCACAGACATACATAATCCCAGACATGGGATCCACTGCACTGGGAGGCCAATTCGCCTCACTACGCCGAAGCAATATTGGATCCTCCCAGAATGGAGTGAAAATTGCCCCACCATTTGCGAGCTCAAACCCTTCAGCCGGAATATCCAAAGTTTGACTCACAAAAGCATCACCCACAGGTATCGGTTGTGTTGCCGAGGTTATCTGACGGGGCTCCTGAGGGACTGACTTCTCGTCAATCCCAACGAGAGGCTCACCATTGGTTCGATCTAAAATGTAGACCCAACCCGTCTTCCCAGCCTGAGCCAACCCCTTTCTTACTTGCCCATCATATGGAAGATCGAAGAGAACAACGGGATTGGGCGCATCAAAATCCCAAATATCATGATGAACTTGCTGAAAATGCCAGCGGTACTCCCCCGTATAAACATCGAGGGCAACAATCGACGCAGTAAATAAATTATCACCCGCCCTTGAAGATCCATTGTAATCTGGCCCCGGATTCCCGGTTGAAAAATAAATCATTCCAAGATCAGGATCGACCGCGGGAGTGTGCCAAACAGTTCCGCCACCGGTTTTCCAAGCATCGTTATTCGCAGGCCAGGTTTCAAAGCCGACCTCACCGGGACCCGGGACTGTAAAAAAAGTCCACAAAAGCTCACCATTACTCGCGTTAAAAGCCTTTACTCTTCCCCGTGCCGCGAACTCTGCTCCCGCAAATCCTGTAATGACCATTCCATTAAAATATAATGGGGCGCTCGTGATTGTATAACCTTCCTCCCAATTCTCAGCTTGAACACTCCAAATCGTAGAACCTGTTTCCTGATCTAATGCTTTGAGAACCCCATCTAACTGCCCAACAAAAATCTTGTCTTCACCGAAGCCGACCCCACGACTTGTCCAGCCACAGCATATAGTCGAAATCTCATCGGATAAATTAGCCTCAGTACTCCATAAAATTTCACCTGAATCAAGGCTGAGAGCAAACACATCATCCGCCCCAGTAATAATAAACATTACTCCTTCGTGGACAATAGCCTGAGCCTCTCCTGAGTATTTAGTCTGGAGCCCTGAACCTTTGAGATGAGAACGCCATATCGGACGCAGCTCATTGACATTTGACCGATCTATCTCATTCAAAGAGGAAAAGTTACGATTAAAAAGGTCTCCGCCATTCGTCAGCCAGTCTTTTGTTGGCAGTTGCAACTGCTCTTGCATACTGGGTCGAATCTGAGAAAATTCCGCCGCGGACGCGAAAGAAAAAAATATATACAAGGTCTGGAAAATAATTATGCCCAAGTAATTCAAGCCACCCTCTCCTATCAAAAAAATTATAACCCCTCCTACAACAGCCTTTTTTTAGAAGAGGCGAAAGACGAATCTGATCAATTGTAGCTTCAGTTTGAGTAACATTACACGAAAATAAAAAGCTTTTACTACATTTAAATTTTGTAAATTTATTTTATTCATTTATGTTCAATATCTTCCGTTCTGTTATCATCAGCCCCACGGCCAAAGCCCGGTACAATAAATTTTTTGAGGAGATTTATGTGGCATCCATCCTAAATTATTGGAAATTAAAACTCCATTTACGACGAAAGACTCACTTTCTCCTGTTGGCTCTGACCCTCATTGGGAATTCGGGATTCTCTATAGCGCAAAGTGAACAATTGCAACTCCCTCGCCAGATGGCTTGGACAGCATATAACCTCGGTTCTACTGGATACAATCAAGCCGTTGCGATTGGCGCAATGCTCCGAGAGAAATACAACGTAACACTCCGCGTCATTCCTGGCCAAAATGACGTATCGCGTTTGCTACCACTAAAGATGGGCCGAGTCGATTTTACAGCCAATGGGGTAGCAACATATTTGGCTCAAGAAGGAATGTTTCAATTCGCGAGTAAAGAGTGGGGGCCTCAGCCTCTTCGACTACTAATGACCTCCAACGGTCTTAGCAATCAAGCCGTAGCCGCGGCCGCTGACATAGGTATCACTCGTTTCTCTGACCTTAGGGGACGCCGCGTACCATATGTAAGGGCCGCTCCTGCGCTGAACATTTCAATGGAAGCCTACTTGGCCTGTGGAGATTTAACTTGGGACGATGTTGTCCGCGTGGATTTCCCGGGTTACGAAGCCAGCTGGAATGGAATCATTAATGGTGATGTCGATGTCGCATTTGGCACCACTGTCTCAGGTCCGCCGTTCCGACTTGAGGCTTCCCCCAGAGGTATTTTTTGGCTACCAGCTCCACACGATGATGAGGGATGTTGGGACAGAATGTTATCAATAGGACCTTACTTCACCAAACATATTGCGACACGGGGGGCTTCAGTGAGCGAAATTAATACTCATGAAGCCGGGACCTATCCCTACCCTCTATTAACCACATTAATCGAACAGGATTCTCAACTAGTCTACAATCTAACCCGTGCCATTAATGAAAACTATGCCGATTTTAAAGACTCGGATCCAGGAGCCATAGGATGGGCGATCGAATCTCAGGTGTTTGATTGGGTCGTTCCTTATCACGAGGGCGCTGTAAAATACTGGCAGGAAGTCGGGGTTTGGTCGGAATCGCTAGAAGCACACAACCAATCTCTTATCCGTCGTCAAGAAGTTTTATCCTTCGCATGGGAGGAAGTAGCCAACAAGAATCTCGACAACGAGGCATTTGCAGCCCTCTGGCAACAAACTCGTGCCACATACCTCTCTGAAGCCGGTTTTGATCCGGTCTGGCAAGAATGACAAACAGCGGAAAAAAAATTTCTAACACGATTCAATGGCTAAGTGGGGGCGCGGCGATTGCCAGCGGATTTTTAGCTATGGATTCGCTGCGCCTTTTTTCCGAATCACCTCTTCTTGGAAATATAATTACCGTTCAAAATCATTATTATTATGCGCTTTTAGGCCTGCTGCTTCCGCTCTGCTTTTTAATTTATCCTACAACTTCAGATTCAAGAAGTATCTGGCTTGATTCAGTTCTTAGTTTCCTAACTCTTGCCGCTTGCTCGTTTTTCTTCCTTAACGCAGAGAAAATGCTAGATTATGGTTGGGAATTTTCTGCTCCTTCAAACGCAATTTGGGCAAGCTTTATGCTTTGGGCGCTGATACTGGAGGCACTGCGTCGCAGCGGTGGAATGGTGCTTTTTTCCCTTGTGCTACTATTCTCGCTCTACCCAATTTTTGCCGATAAGCTACCCGGAAGTATCTCCGGCATGGCCTCATCACCGGCAGAAACAGCCTCTTATCATATTATGAGTATCGAGAGCATCTTGGGTCTACCGTTTCGAGCATTCGCTGAACTAGTCATAGGATTTCTCATTTTTGGTATTGCATTGCAACATACTGGGGGCGGTAAATTTTTTATAGATCTTGCCCTCGCCATGTTCGGTCACGTGCGAGGAGGCTCTGCAAAGGTAGCGATCGTATCCAGTGGATTAATGGGATCGATGAGCGGCAGTGTCATTACTAACGTTTTGACTACAGGTCAAATGACTATTCCCGCAATGCAAAAAAATGGCTTTGAAAAAGAGTATGCGGCTGGAGTTGAGGCATGCGCTTCGACAGGCGGCGTACTCCTTCCACCAATCATGGGCTCAACCGCTTTCGTCATGGCAACATTCCTGAATGTTTCATACACAAATGTAGCCCTCGCTGCCGCAGTTCCTGCATTTTTATATTTTTTTGGACTATTTATTCAGGTAGACGCATACGCAGCTCGCAAAGGTTTAAAAGGGACACCGAAAAACATTTTGCCAAGCATGAGGAAAACTTTGCAGCAAGGATGGTTTTATATTGCCGCGTTCATAACCCTGATCTTTTTACTCATTTTTCTGCAAAGAGAAGCGATCGCACCTTTTATTGCGACGGGAATGTTGCTGTTTCTAAATCAAGTCTCAGCAAAACATCGATGGGACTTATCAAAAGCAGGTAGTTTCTTAGTGGCGACTGGAAAACTGCTGATGGAGTTACTAACAATTATGGCAGGCGTTGGTTTAATTGTGGGAGCTCTATCAGTCACAGGTTTATCCGGAACACTGGTAAATGACCTGCTCTTTTTAGCGGGGGATTCGGTTCTTCTCCTCCTACTCATGGGAGCATTCACAAGTTTTATTCTAGGAATTGGAATGACGGTAACAGCCGCGTATGTCTTCCTCGCAATAGTCCTTGCACCTGCACTTATTCAGGGAGGACTGGATCCCATGAGCGTTCATCTCTTTATTCTATACTGGGGCATGCTGTCGTTCATCACGCCGCCCGTCGCTTTGGGGGCGTTCGCAGCTGCGAGCATTGCAGAGTCGTCAGCACTGGCTACCGGCTTCAAAGCAATGAGGCTTGGCAGCATAATTTATTTTATTCCATTTTTCTTTGTGCTCGAACCTGCCCTTATAATGTCAGGCGATTTAGAAAAAACAGTCTTCGCGACCGTAAGGGTTGTTATCGGCATAATTTTTATTGCCGGGTCTCTCCAACATTATGTTTTAGGCATTGGTTTTTTGGATAAGAAGACATCTTTAGCAGTTTTCGGAAGAGCTTTAACGGGATTTGGAGGAGGTCTTATTGCGCTCCCTTCGCTGGAAGTTATTGGATTACAGATAGCTTCCTCAACCCTTTTAATATCAGGCTTTGTGATTGCACTCATCGGCATTTCTCTTAGTTTACAAAAGAGAGAATCAGCAAATTGTTAAAATCAGATTAAGCAAGCTCTCTTTTCAGAATTTTACCACTCGCATTCCGGGGAAGAACCTCGATCACCTCGACGCTCTTCGGCACTTTAAAAGTGGCCAATTTACCTGCGCAATGACGAAGCACCTCGTCAGGCGACAGCGTCGAACCGGGCTTTAACACAAGAAATATTTTTCCAACCGCACCCCATTTCTCATCTGGGACACCAATCACAGCCGCCTCACCCACGTCAGCAAGTTCGTGAATAACTGACTCAATCTCAGCCGGATAAACGTTCTCACCACCTGAGATGTACATATCCTTGCGCCGATCTACAATAAAAAAATATCCATCACTATCTTGCCTCGCGGCATCACCTGTATGAAACCAATTATTGGTAAACGAGCTTCGGTTTGCATCTGGACGATTCCAGTAACCGGGACAAACATTTGGCCCCCTTACCCATAATTCACCGATTTCTCCTTGGGCAACATCTCCCCCATGCTCGTCGACAATACGTACTTCGCAATGCAAGAGAGGCAAGCCTACCGACCCCACTTTTTCAATGGTTTTATGACTCGGTAAAGACAAGCAAGAGGGTGCGGTCTCAGTCATACCGAAACCTTGCTTTAGAGGAAGCCCTTTTTCCTGCCAAGTCATTAATGTAGAGAGCGGGATTGGAGCTCCGCCAACTGCTGCGTGCCTTACGTGTTCAAAGGAAGCCTGCTCAAAATATGAGCATTGGGACATGAATAAATAGACCGCCGGGACCGCTAAAAAATGACTGATGCCAAGCATTGGATCTGTTATCTTTTTCAAGCAGTCCTCGGGATCAAAATTTCTTATAATAACGTTTGTCGCACCCGCATGAACTGCTGGATTCATATAACAATTAAGGCCTGCGGTATGAAAAAGGGGCAAAATAACCAGGTTTGCACTTTCTGTAGACAAACCATTAGGCACACCTGAGTTGACTGCGTTAAAGAAAGTCATATTATACGTAATCATCGCGCCTTTCGGTTTACCGGTCGTTCCAGAAGTGTACATAATCGTCTGGACATCGATCAGTCTTAAAGGATTATCAGCGTCAGATAAAGGAGCAAGGGATGCCTTCGCTAACACGTCCTCAAATGGGTTGTCAGACGCACCTCTGTTGATTCGTAATTTTTCAGTAATCGAACACAAATCAACTAACCTATCAATCTGTTCACTGAACTCATCATCATAAACAATAAGGCTTGGGTCAGAGTCATTTACAATGAATTCTAGCTCGCTTGTCGTTAGGCGCCAGTTCAGCAATACCGAAATTGCACCCAACTTATTGCATGCATAATAGAACTCCAAATACTCGTTCCCATTTTTGGCGAGAATAGCAATCCTGTCAGATTTTTTTATTTGCAAATCATTCCGAAAATAATTCGCTAGCCTTGTTGCACGATCATTAAATTCCCTGTAGGTGAAGCTCTTTTTTGAATCGAGATCAACAATTGCGATATTTTCTGGATTAACATCGCTCTGATATTCAAGCCAATCATAAGCCAGAACAGGTCGGTATAACTGATCATCACTGTTAATAAATTCCAAACTCATTATCTGTCCTCTTGGCGACCCGGCTAATAAAGCCGTTTATGTTAACTGTCGTCTCAGCAAATGAAAACATTTTTTAACCCCCCAGACATCAATCCATTACTTAAGCTATTATTCATAGTTAACGCGTGGGCCATGTGTACTTACATACTTGCAATTCTTACGAGTTACCGACAATATCGTTTCACGTATATTTAATGCCCTTTCGATAAGAAGGCGAGTTTGGTCGCAGCAAGCGACCTTGTAACTCAGGAGAACTCAAAGTGGAAATAAAAAAAATTAAGTTTTCTTTACCCGTACTCACTCTTGCTCTGATTGCCTATGCGCCCGCAGCCTTGAGCCAATCAGGAAGCAGCGTATACGACGGGGACTGGCCTGTTTATACCGCTAATTTCGCAGGGCAACGTTATTCTCCTCTCGATCAAATTAATGCAGAGAATGTCGGAGATTTAGAAATTGCATGGCGGTTTTCAACCGAAAATTTTGGCCCCTCAACGGACTTCAATAATCCATCAACACCTATTGAGGTTGATGGAATTCTCTATGCCAATATTGCTAGCACGCGAAACGTAGCCGCCATTGATGCATCGACAGGACAAGTTCTGTGGCTATGGCGTTATGAGGAAGGCGATCGCTTTGATCAAGCACCAAGAAAAGGTCCCGGGCGAGGCGTCGCCTTTTGGCGCGATGGAAATAATTCAAGGGTGATCGACGTATCTCCGGGGTACCAACTAATCTCACTGGATGCGAAAACTGGGATCCCAGATCCCAACTTTGGTGATAGCGGCATCGTAGACCTATATTTAGGTTTACGTAATGCGGATGATCCAAGGTATCCCTATCCCGACATCGGTATTTCTGCTCCACCCTTTGTGATGAATGACGTTATTGTGGTTGGAGCAGCCCACCGCACTGGTGGGCGGCCCCGATCAAAGTTTAATACGAAAGGTGATATCAGAGGCTTTGATGTTCGCACTGGAGAATTACTTTGGACCTTTCATACTATTCCCGAGTTTGGCGAGGTCGGCTATGAATCTTGGTTAACGGGTAATGACATTACCGGTAACTCTGGCGTCTGGGCACCTATGTCAGGCGATCCAGAATTAGGACATGTCTATTTGCCAATCGAGGATCCCACTGGAGACTACTACGGGGGGGACCGCCATGGCGACAATCTATTCTCAAGTGGTTTAGTTGTGTTAGACATTCAAACTGGGGAGCGGCAATGGCACCAGCAGTTCATTCATCACGATATTTGGGATTGGGATGTTCCGTCCCCTCCAATTGTTGCGGACTTACCAAACGGCCGCAAGGTGGTTATGTCCGTAACCAAACAAGCTTGGGTCTACACATTCGACAGGCTCACAGGCGAGCCAGTTTGGCCAATCGTGGAGAAACCCGTGCCGGTCGGGGACGTGCCCGGTGAGTGGTACTCACCAACACAACCATTTCCAACCAGACCAGCACCATTTGATCGTCAAGGCTTTAGCGAGGAGGATTTAATAGACTGGACACCTGAAGTTCGAGCGCTCGCCTTGGAAGCTATTGAGGGCTTTCGCTTAAGCCCAGAATTTTTCACACCGCCATCGCTTGCAGAATCCTCAGACGGAACGCGTGGACTTCTAAGTCTTCCTTCTTCCACTGGCGGATCCAATTGGGAAAGCTCAGCCCTTGATCCCGAAACAGGCATTCTTTACGTGCCGTCTAGGACGCAAGTACAAGTACTATCGTTGGCAAAGAATCCAGACTCTGATATCGATTTTAGTCAAAGCTTTGGAGTGAGAGCTCCACGCGTGCAAGGTCTAGATATCGTGAAACCTCCATATGGCCGCATCACTGCCATCGACATGAATTCCGGCGACCATCTTTGGCACATCGCAAATGCAGACACCCCAGATCGAATAACTAATCATCCCCTATTGCAAGGAGTAGATATACCGCGAACCGGTGTTCCGACCCGCGCAGGAGTCTTGCTCACAAAAACTTTGCTGTTTGTAGGCGAAGGCACCGGCGCTGCGGGAGCCAGTCCAATCTTCAGGGCCGTAGACAAAGAAACCGGCAAGATCCTCGCAGAGATAGAACTTCCAAGCAACCAGACCGGACTGCCTTTCACGTACGAACATGAGGGAGTTCAATATGTCGCAATGTTTGTTGGCGGTGGCGCAACACCAGCTGAGCTTATAGCTCTGGCATTACCATAGAAATCAACTTTCTTTGGGTAAGTTTTAGTTACTGAAGGCTTTGGCTTCTCTAAGGCTTGCCCAATTAAAGGCTGAAATGTTAGCGCACGTTAACCATCTTCGTCCAAAATATATCAATACTACCGAAGCTGTTGTCTGAGCGACTAGAGAACCAGGTAAACGTATCAGAACCCGGGAGAAGTGCTGGGCACATATCGGAGCCGGCTGTATTTACTTGTGACCCAAGATTCTTCGCCGGACCCCACTGATTTTTGGAGGTCTGCATCGCACCCCACAAATCCATCCCACCAAACCCGCCTTGCCTGTTCGAGGTGAAGTAGACCATTCCATCTTTATCTTGAGAAAAGTGAAATTCCTCAGCCGCGGTATTAATGCTCGGTCCCTGATTGACAGGCTCCAGCCAATTACCGTCGCTGTCAGGTTCAGAACAATATATATCTGAACCCCCAAAACCTCCGGCACGACGAGATGCAAAACACAAGGTCTTCCCATCCTGCAAGATCGCGGGACAGTGCTCATCGCCCTCGTCTGTACTGATTGGAAACCCTACGATCTCAGGCCTACTCCACTCTCCGTTTACCCTATGAGTGACAAATATATCATTATTATTCCGGGGAGCTGTCGTCGCCAGCCGATCTGATTTAAAGTAAATCGTATTTCCGTCCCCAGTTATCCATGGCTCTCTGTCATCGCCCCTTCTTAACGGATCAACACTGATCGCTGGCGGCGCATTAATTGGGATCCCCATGTTAATCGGCGTATCCCAGGTCCCAGTAATCTGGTTAAATTCAGCGATGTAAAGATCCTTAGGGTCCCCTTTAGCTACCGCTAAATCCTCTCGCGCACTGCAATAGACCATCGTCCCATCATCAGCAAAAGACAACTCACCCTCGGCCCACATCGTATTTATAGGCGCACCAAAGTTGTGTACCGCCTTGTCTAGCCAGTCTTCTTCTGCTGCGCCGGCATTGCTAATAGTCATACCCGCAAGCAAAAACGCATTTAACTGAAATTTTTTCATAAGTTATCCCTTCATCAAAATACACGTTTTTAGCCCTAGCCTCATCGATACGCTTGATGCGGCCATTCTGCGTAAACAACTAGCCGGAGTGTACATTCGAATCTATCAGAAATAAATAAAGGAAACTAAGCAAGATCAAAATACAAAAGTTTTTAAACAATCGTTACAGAGGATCCTAAGAGCCGCATGTCGGATTGAGCGAGACAAAGCTCGAGGCCCTATTCCTTTAAATATAGCGCCAGCAGGACTCAGGTGACTCTCTGCTTTACATTAAATTCTTGTCGATCAAAAGTGTCGTTGCGCATTATGTTTGCGAGCTTGCCAACTGCGTCGCTGATCGAAGAAAAATTCAAAAACAATGGTGAAAATCCAAACCTTATTAAGTCCGGGCTACGAAAGTCAGCGATTACTCCATCCGCATGCAAGGCCCGACAAATCCCATATGCCTTCGGGTGAGAAAAAGATAATTGTGCGCCGCGAGCAATACTTCCCCTCGGGGATTGTAACTTCAAAGTAACGAGACTTTTTTCAGATTCTGATAAGGCAAGAAATGTATCCCGAAGAAGTCCGGCTTTCTCGGCAAGATCGTGTACGCTTACGTCAGCAAAAATATCAAGGGCAGCGTCTAATGCACCAAGAGATAGGATAGGAGGTGTCCCGCAAAGAAACTGCGAAACCCCTTTTGCCGCCCTATAACTTGAATCAAAATCAAAAGGCGATTCATGACCCATCCAGCCCTGTAAAGGCTGTGAAAACAAGCCTTGCAGTTTCTGATTTACATAAAGAAAAGAAGGAGCACCTGGGCCACCGTTAAGATATTTATAACCGCAGCCAACTGCAAAATCTACTCCGCACTCATCTAAAAAAATTGGAAGCACACCTGCACTGTGAGCAAGGTCCCAAACAACCAGCGCGCCTTTTTTATGGGCCTGCTCAGTAATCGATTTCATATCAAGCATTCCACCATCACGGAAATTTACATGTGATAGCAGCAAAACTCCTACATCATCGGTTATGGAGGATAAAATATCCTTGGCATCCACCAATTTTAATTGACAATGTTCAGAGCCGACAAGACGCTCAATTCCCTGCGCAACATAGAGATCAGTCGGAAAGTTACCAAGCTCTGAAAGTATGACGAAACGGTTCTCGTTAAGAGACAAACACGAACTCAAAATTTTAAATAAATTAATAGAAATAGAGTCGCAGCAAATGACTTGACCAGGCCCAGCACCGACGAGGCGAGCTATTTTTTCCCCTACTGTAACTGGAAGATCTATCCATCCATGATTATTCCAACTTAAAACCAGGTCCTTACCCCACTGCTGACTGAGGATACCTTGCACTTCTTCTTTAACGTGCCTGGTCGGAGGACCCAGCGAATTACCATTAAGATAGATACAGCCCTCTGGCAAATCGAAATCTGCTAACTTGTGCGCCAGCTTGTCAGCAGAATCCAAAGTCGATATATCAAGGGATCCCAATTCAGAGCAGCTCCTGTAATAGAGCTAAAATAGCTCGAAATGCGACTGAACCTGGATGAATCCAGTCAAAATGATTTGTTCGAGGCAAAATCTTTACTGTGGCCCCTTTAACCGAAGACTGTTCGATAGGAACGATTGAGTCTAGTTCACCATGCAATAAATATGTCTGCGGATGCATCGCGTAGTTCACAGGATTGGCTTTTGCGTAATCATTTGTCTTCTCAGCATAACTGCCGCCGATGAACATCGGTGTTGCAATCTCACAACTGTTATTTCCATCCGCATAAGAAACTAGATTTGTAATTGCCCCCAAACCAATCACTGCATTCAATGCTACTATCGCTTCATCTTTGTAAGACCCTGCTAAAAGAGCAAGATGCCCTCCTGCTGAATGTCCCATAAGAACTACATTCTCAATCGACACTCCAAACCTGCTGAGTTCATCGATGTGACTCAGTCCTGCTTGTATATCCTCATAAGTGCCAGGCCAACCGCCGTCCTCATCCCCAATACGCCTATATTCAAGCGACCACACTGTGTAACCAGCGTCAGCCAGTGCCGAGCTCAGCGGATACGTATGAGTTATATCAAACTCATTTAGCCAGCAACCGCCATGAACGAAAACAATCAACCCTTTTGATGGCAACGCCGAACCAGGAAGCCAAAGCTCTCCAAATTGGAGAGAGTCAGAACCATAAAAAATTTTTTCATCGCTATCACGCCAGTCTAACGCTAACACTTGACTAAATTCAACGTCGCCAGCCACCGTTTCGTAGATCCGCTCAGCGGCAAAGCTCCCTCCGTTAAATTGGAGAGCTAGGACCGATAAAAAAAGATAAATAAATTTCTGATTTATTTTCAGCAACCGGATCTACACCCAATTTCCATGGAAGCCACTTGGCACGGCATGCGGTATGTGGATGCTTGCTTGGGCAGGACCCGTGATATCCCCTGCATTTAAAATAATTAACTCAGTCGTGCGGTTTTCCCCATCAACAACAAAACCCATCAGCCATCCATCATCCTCGTTATCACCATCCCCACTTGGCACAAATACAAATTCACCCGGATGACAACCCTTTCCAAAATCACGAACCTGAACTGAACGGTTCTCAGCATCATACTTGAAGAGCTCAGTCGCCGGCTGGGTGAGTATCTCGTCATCAGCGTCCATCGACAGGGCGACTGAATATACATATCGATGCGACCTCCCAGTATAGGCTTCATTCACACGCGGAAACTCCTGATTATGGTCATGAAGAATTTCGCGCTTTACGCTTTTCTCTGATGCACTTATGGTCCAGCGCTCTAGACGAGATCGTTTAGAATCTGGACCAATGGCACTCTCTGCAAACATGGTCTCATGTGCAACCACGTCAACGATTACGGTTCCGTCAGATTTTTCATAGGCGTTGGCTGGATGAAAAACATAACAAGGGTCGACGTCGCACCAAATCGTATCATCTCCGGTCCCTTGCCGCGGACAAAGGCCTACCCTTGCGCCGTGCTCCTCATTCCATTTGTATGGAAAGCGGTGTCCTGCTAAGACAGACTTCATCGAGAAGGTTACAGGCAAGTCGAAGACCAAAACATAGTTCTCAGTAATGGCGCAATCGTGAATAGAGGGTCCGTTTTTTACCGCTATGGGCTCTCTTCGCACAACCTGCGCATTGTGGTCAACCACAACATGCCACACTCGTTCCTGTGACGCGCTGTCGTAGCATATTGCATGCCTTTCACCGCTCACAGGATCCAAATGTGGGTGGGCCGAATAAGACCCGTGCAATGTATTATCGAAAGGGTTATGTTTTACCATATTAAGTCTTTCATCTAATTCAACGGGGAACCCTCCTGCCTCGACTATAGCGAAGGTCCTCCCCTTTATATCAATAATATTTGTATTGGGGCTCCCTGCACGCGCATGTTCCGTCCCTGGGTTTGGCTCTTCCCCGAGAGCCCTACTGACTTCCGCAGACCGAATCCATCGATTACGATACCAAAGAGCTTTTCCACCTTGAATTCGTACACCGTGAGCCATGCCGCTACCTAGAAACCAATGATAACTTTTAGGGTCGGGTGGAGAGACTGGATTAGGTCCGATCCTTAGATATCGACCATCCAAAACGACTGGTATTTCTCCGGTGACAGATAGAGCCTCTATCGTTTTTTCTTCCGACATCGGGAGATTCAGGCCTTGGAGGTATGGGTTACCCTTCGATAGCCGCGGCATTCTTTGCCGGTTTATAGAAGCAATCACATTAACGACTGACGTGACTGCTGACCTTATTCTTTGCTCAACCACTCCACTCATAATTTACTCCTTAACGGATGACATTTTTCATACTACGCTTATATGTTTTCATTGAAAACATTACTCCTAACACTCAGCATTGGCGAAGCTATGCCAATTGGAGCAAATCAGAAGTTTAAACAATTTAACCCGCGTAATCTAAAGGCAATGCTGTTGTATACTTAATCTGTTCCATTGCAAAACTCGAAGAAACATCTGCCAAGTCTGCCGACTGAACCAATTTTTTGTAGAAGTTGTCGAAAGCAGGGATATCGGGTACCACCACGCGTAATAAATAATCTGACTCACCTGCCATGCGGTAAAATTCAACAACTTCAGGGAACTTACTCACAGTCTTCGAAAAAGCTTCAAGCCATTCATAGGTGTGATAATTGGATTTAACAGCCACGAAAACGTCAACCCCTAGGTTTAAACGCCTCCGTGACAACAATGCAACGCGTTTCCTAATAACTCCTCTTTCTTCTAGACGCTGAATTCGGCGCCAACAGGGCGTGGAAGACAATCCGACAGCGGCAGCAATATCTGTTGTCGATCTCGTCGCATCTTGCTGCAATAGGCCTAATATTTTACAATCTATCTTATCCATAGAATAATATATCCATAAAATTATTAAAAGTAGTATATTATTCTAATTTTAATCGATTTATAAGCAATATTTGCACAAAAATAACAATTGAGTTTTGATACATTAGGTTTTAGTCGTAATTTTCTGGAGCCTACATTATGCCAAGCACCAAGAGTCATCTTCAGAGCGTAAACGAGAGTTATTTCCAACACATGAAGCACGCATTAAGCTTCACAACAGCGATGTTTTTCGGTGGAATATGCTGTTTAATCCACGCATTTTTTCCTTCGTTGCTACAACAAAAAGGCAGCACAATAATCCTGAACCTCCATGATCGTATGGTGCTTAACCGCGACAACTTAAACAAGATGAGTGCTGGCGAAGGTCGGGGTGATAAAGGAAGCGAAACGTCACAATTGTAACTAAAGGAGGACTTGGCGGAAGAGGCAGGAGTCGAACCCACCAAGCCTGTCTTTAACACACTTCACCGGGTTTGAAGTCCGGGCACCCCACCGGGGATGATGCTCTTCCACCTCAGATACTAACACACGCTAAAGTGCTTTAAAAAAATATAAACAAAAATCGAAAAACGTAAAGAGTGGTTTTTCGCTTCTGCGGGTCACATAGTCTTATATTAGTTTTTTACAGCCTACCCTTCGCAATTTTAATAGGTTACTCTTTAGCAAAAATATTAAGAAGTGTTATGAGATGCAGTTTGCTGAAATTACGGGCTGGGGGAAATGCCTTCCACCAGCCACCTTAACAAATCACGATCTGGCAACATTTCTACCAACCAGCGACGAATGGATTGTGAGCCGTACAGGAATTCGTGAGCGCAGGATTTTGCACTGCAAGTTTTCAGACATGGCAATTGTTGCCTCCCAGAGGGCCATTGCGGCCGCTGATATCATACCCTCCGAGATTGATCTCATTTTACTTGGTTGCCTTACTCCCGACTCTAGTTGCCCTAATACCGCATCGCTAATAGCCGATGGAATTGGCGCAACCAATGCTGCAGCAATTGATGTAAACACCGCTTGCACTGGGTTTTTACATGGCATGCACATAGGTACAAGCTTGATCCAGACTGGCGCTCATAAAAAAGTCTTAGTGATCGGAGGAGAGTACATCACTCACTACGTAAACTGGAGCCGCAGAGATATTGCGGTTTTATTTGGCGATGCCTGCGGTGCGGTTGTCCTCGAATCTACGAAAAAAGAGAACGGCTTATTGTCCTCAAAAATCGGTTGTGAATCCGATGCCAAGCATGCGATCCAAATTACTAACTTTGGCTCTGGCTATGATCGATTCGAAAAAAATTTTGGCTACTTTGGATGGAATTTTAAGGGACAAGAAGTTTTCAAACGCGCAGTAAAGTGCATGGCCGAAGCGTGCGAACGAGTTCTCGCCGACCAGAATCTTACTATCGCAGACATTGACCTAGTAGTCCCTCATCAAGCAAACATACGTATCATCGCAGCCTTAGGGAAACGACTCGGCATACCAGAGGAAAAGGTTTTTATAAATGTACATAAGTATGGGAATACTTCCGCTGGAACAATTCCGGTTGCCTTAGCCGAGGCTAGCGAGGAGGGACGCCTCAAGCCGGGAAGTCTTATTCTAATGACCTCTTTCGGTGCAGGCCTAACTTGGGCCGCCGGTGTCGTGCGTTGGGGTGATCGCACAACTCCATTGAGACCATCTGACGCTGAGTTACCCCCTAATGAAAAGACAGCACTCGAAATTCTCGCCCCTGCCATACAGGCATATAAAACCCAAGCAGAGAACTCAGAGTCCGAGCCGGCCGACTAGATCAACGATTACTGGAAAACTATATTGCTCTCCCTATCTCTAATTTTTTGGTCAAGCCTAGCAGCCGCTGTCGTTTGTTTCTGGTGGCAAAGCGACAAGGTTAAGTCCAAGGCAATTGGTCACGCTTATCGATATTGTAAGGCCCAAAATATTCAGTTGCTCGATCAGAGCATGGTGCTGACCAGAGTATGGCCTGCTCGCACAAACGAGGGACAGTTATGTCTTAAGCGACACTATCGTTTTGAGTTTGCATCAACAGGAGAAGAGCGCTATGAGGGAATTGTCCAGCTTACGGGCTTACGGCTATATCAAATCACTGTTGAACCTTATGCAATTGCTTCCGAAAATGACCCCCTTCATTAAGATGAAGACCCGATTTCATTGCGCACACTTCCATAAAAACTCAATAACGTGATCGCTCGCATGACTACGTACGCTATCATGGACAACCAGAGCCCTTTGGCCTCAAGGCCTTTGCTCAACCACCAAAAAAATAAGAAAAATCCTGTCGATAGAATGGCCGCATTTCGCATAGATCGGGAATCGGAGACACCGATAAAGACTCCATCGAGTTGGAACGCCGCAAAGGCAAACAATACATATATGCATGCTAACCAGAGCATAACTGAACTTTGATCCCTTACAGCTTGTATATCTGTCAACAGTAAAATAATTTGATCACCAAAAACGATAAGAAACAGGCTTAAAGCCGAAGAAGTTAATCCTGCAAGTATTGTAGTCCGCTTGACAGCCCGATCAAAATAACTCAAGTCTTTCCGCCCTCTCGCGTACCCTACTAAACCCTCAACCACAAACGCATATCCATCAAGGAAAAAAGCTGAAAACGAAACCAGTTGCAGTAAGAGGTAATTTGCGGCAAGCGTAACTTCACCGAATTTGGCACTTTGATTAGTAAAGAAGGCGAATGAGAAAATGAGTAACAAGGTGCGAACTAATATATTAATATTCGAACTCAGCATCTTTTTAAAAGCGTCCATTTCAAACAGCCCTTTCAAAAAATCCTGCTCGTTGATTCGCGAGACATTTAACTCTTGGTATAGAATCCGTCCAACAAAAATTACTGTGGCCCATTCTGCGATGAGAGTTCCGAGAGCAATACCCTTCACCCCCATAGAAAGAGCGCCTGCCAAAGTTAAATCAAGGATAATATTCGATCCATTTAAAAATAACTGACTGACCAGCAATAACTTACTTCGGCCCATTCCAATTAAGGTTCCGGTAAAAACAAATGTGATAAGTGTCGCGGGAGCACCCCATATGCGGATAAAAAAGTATTCCGCGGCGCGTTGTTCTGTCGTCACGGACCCATTCAACAGCTCCATCGCCAAGCTATTTATCGGCAATTGCAAAATAAACAACGTGACTCCAAAACCCGCACCAAAAATCGCAGCCCTTCCGAGCACCGCTAGCGTTTCGGCAAAATCACCTTTACCTATGGTTTCTGCCACAAAACCCGTTGTGCTCATTCTAAGAAAACCAAAGCCCCAGTAAACAAAAGAAAAAATTAGACTTCCTAGCGCTATTGCGCCTAGGTCGGCGACATCGCCAACGTTACCTATGACCGCCGTATCGACCAAACCTAATAACGGTACTGAAGAATTAGCCAAAATTATCGGCCACGATTTTTCTATCAAACTTCGATAATTTAAAGAGTTATAATCAGGGCTTTTCATTTAATTAAAGCATCCCAAACCGTTAATCTTCATCAAAAACACTTATCATACAGAAGCCTCACGGCTACCAGTTTTTTTATGCATAAACAAAAGGTACTATTTAAATTAAAGATGGCTTAAAGGAAACCAATGATTATACTTCATCACCTTCGAATCGGCCGCTCCCTTTTTTGTGCCTGGCTCTTAGAGGAGCTACACCTTGAATATGAGCCTAAAGAATATTTTCGGAATCTGAAAACCTTTCGCTCTCAAGAGGACCTCAAAGCTGCCCACCCCTTGGGAAAATCCCCCTTTATTGAAGACGGAAGCTTAATGTTGTCAGAATCAAGCGCGATTACAACTTACCTGATAGAGAAATATGATCCTGAAAACAAACTTCATCCGTGTCGTAAACAAATTAATAACTGGGCAAAGTTTACTCAGTGGCTCCATTATCCGGAAGGATCAGTGTTCGCCCCACTTCTCATAGATATGCTGCTTCAAAGAAACAACGACAGCTCGCGGAGACTTAATGAGTTTAGTGCGAGCGAAATAAATTTACATTTTGATTATATTCAAGAGCAGTTAGGCAATAACAATTACATACTAGGAGAATTTACAGCAGCTGACATAGGTATTGCTTATGTTGTCGAGGTTGCAAACAAGGGGAAACATTTAGCACAATATCCTGTGCTGCTAAATTACCTAACCCGCTGCAAAAATCGAACTGCATTTCAAAAAGCGAAACTACGCGTAGTAGAGTAGAAGGCCTTGGCTTTGGCTTTGGATTCAAGCCTCTGCTTATAGATTAACTTTACCTATATATGCGAAAAAAAAGCAGCCACATGTGCAGCCAAAAGGTCAGGATGTTCAAGAGGGAGAAGGTGACCGCTCTCTTCAATTTCAACAAACTGATGCGCGGGGGCCTTCAATTTCCATTTTTTCCAGGCAGAAGCCGGAAGAGTATTCGAGTTGGCTCCTTTAAAGCCAATGACCGGCATCCGTAACTCACCTAATAACGGCCAAACATTTTGAACCAGCGCATAGCAACGCGCTTCCCACTCTTTACTGAAGCGCAGATGTGCACGCCCATTTTGAATATATGTACCATTCTCTACATACTGCCACAGAGCTTCGTCAGAAAAATTCTTGAACACGCGCTTAGGCCTAAAATGATCGAATGCTGAATCCCTGTTATCCCAATTATCCGTGCGATTTAATGCGCGTCGAATTGGGGGAACTCGACTAGGAAACCACTTGGCAACAATATTCAAAGCAAATTGCGCTACCCTCGGCAAAAGAACCGGCTCAACCAACGCCATTGCTCGGTAGCAGTTGGGCCTGTGCTTTGTAGCCATCATCAATGCTGAGCCGCCCATTGAATGACCCAAAGCGAATATTGGCTCATTAAAAAAATCAATGACTTTTACAATATCCTGACTCATCACATCCCAGCTTAAAAAATCGTTCGGATTACCACCTCTCAAAGGGCGATGTTCAATACCAAAAACTCGAAAATTTTTAGATAGCTTACTTAAGAGTTGAGAGTAAACCCGGGGCGGATAACCATTCGCATGCGAAAAAAGCAGAATAGGGCCCTCGCCCCCAAAATCAGCAAGCTCGATTCCATCTACCAAAAAAAGTTCAGCTCCTTTTTCCACAAATCACCTACCTCTTAAGCATCTCTCGTGAGTGAATTTTTTATAAGCCCTTGCCCCACGGGGTCAATCATATCAATTCAAACAATTAAATCCCCGAATCACATATATTTACCGCAGTCACTCTGCTCGTGTTAGAGTAGTCGCGTATATAAAAATGTTAGTCAATTATAACCTCGAAAGGAACACCTTTTGGAAATACATATCTATTATTGGTATTGGATCGTTTTCGGAATCTCCCTCATGCTTTCCGAAATTTTCATAGGATCTTTTTTTATTTTTTGGTTTGGGGCATCGGCAACCGCTGTTGGCGTTCTCTTGATCTTGATCCCACAGCTTTCACTCACGACGCAACTAATATCTTGGACAATACTTTCTTTAGTTTTTATCGTAGCTTGGTTCAAACTTTTTAAACCTTTATCAATTGACAAGACAAAAGCCGGTCTTTCGCGTGAAGCTTTGATTGGAGAAGTTGGCCAAATCATCAGCACGCCGACATCAGAAAAAAATGGTATCGTAAGATTCCCTGTGCCCCTCCTCGGTGCAAACGAATGGGAGGTAATCTCTCAAGAGGAACTTACAGTCGGAGATAGGGTTAAGGTCACAGAAGTCTCTGGGAATTCTCTGATAGTTGCTCGAGCATGAGCCGGCAAGACAATTTTATTGACTATATTAACTTAAGTTTTTAACGCTAAATCTAAAAAGGGAAAACCATGGAACCCGCAATTATTTTACCCCTAGCGATCTTAATTTTTGTCCTTGTTACCGTCGGCAAAGGTGTGAGGCAGGTACCCCAAGGAAACAAGTGGGTCGTGCAACGCCTCGGCAAATATCATTGCTCGCTAAATCCAGGGCTGAATTTTCTTGTTCCTTATATAGACAGCATAGCATACAAAGTCACGACCAAAGATATCGTGCTCAATATTCCTTCTCAAGAGGTAATAACGCGAGATAACGCTGTCATAATGACCAATGCGGTCGCCTATATAAATATTGTCTCACCGGAAAAAGCGGTATACGGCGTAGAGGACTATGAGCTTGCGATTCAAACCCTGGTGCAAACGTCTTTGCGCAGCATTATTGGCGAAATGAGTTTAGACGATGCGTTGTCTTCCCGGGATCACATCAAAGCTAAGCTAAAAACAGCAATATCAAACGATATCGCAGATTGGGGAATAACATTAAAAACAGTAGAAATTCAAGACATAAATCCATCAGGCACAATGCAAAAAGCCATGGAAGAACAGGCAGCCGCAGAACGCGCTAGAAGAGCAACAGTTACTAGAGCTGATGGAGAAAAAGAGGCCGCGATTTTGCAAGCGGAAGGGAAACTCGAAGCTTCTAGGAGGGAAGCTGAGGCTCAAGTAGTTCTCGCAGAAGCAAGCCAAAAATCTATTACCCTGGTAACAGAAGCAATTGGAGATCGAGAGACTCCTTTAGTCTACCTACTAGGGGAAAAATACATAGCTTCGTTACAGAGTTTATCGGACTCCGATAACAGCAAGTTCGTGGTTTTTCCTGCGGACATACCGGCGGCAATTAAGGGACTGATGGGACGCTAACGAACGAATGTCGCCGGCTTAAATTACAAAAACAAAGGTGGTAAGGCCGACAACGAATGTTGGACTTTAATTCCGAGATATAAAATCACTATTCGCTCAAAAATTTCCACTTACTCGAAGTGCGACGACACGTCCGTCATTCCAACATCGATTTTCAATTTCTTCCAGAATTTGAGCTGAGATCTTCCCTAGAAAACGTCTACGTTCACGACACTGTGTGTTGTCCGTATGGTTCCGAGAGAAAAGGCGATAAGTTAATCCTCTCGAATCGACAAATTGGGCGTAAAGTGAGACATACGGGTCCCCCCCACGAATTTCAATATCATCTACATCGTAACGCATAATATTTCCCTCGAAGCGGTTGCTCCAATTGCCGCCATACGTTATGCCGCTTGCCGGCATATCATGTCTAAAACCAAAATTTAAGCGACCTCGGTCGTAATCTCGAAAGCGTCTATTAATACCAAGAAGTGGGTCTGTGATGTTGGAATCCTTCACCTCGAGATTTGCGGTCAATTGAAGGTTTGGAAGGCCAAGCATCCGCATTCTCAGGCTAGCATTGGCTGTTAAACCATACATGTCTCCTTTCCCAATATTTCCATTTGTTGATTGAGGATTATCTTCATCAACCGTCACATCAATCCTTTCAATCCTGTCGTTGTGAACATGGTAATAAGCTCCGACATCCACCGCCCCGACATCGTTAGGCAGTCGATATTCTCCTCTCGTCTCATAAACCCATCCCCACTCCTGTCGCAAGTCGTCGTTACCACTTTGCACATTTGAATCTAGATCTGAGTCCTCATTCGCGACAAAATCGTTGAAGCTGAGCTGCATTACAAACTTTCTTACCCGCGCGCTAAGCTGTATTTGAGGCGTAAGATCAAATCGCAAATCAAAAGTTGGTTTAAAGAATCCAAAGTCCCTGGATTTGTTGACTTCGCCCCACTGACTAATTTCAGAGGCCTCATAAAGCAATGAGGTTTCTAGAGACATTTTGTCGCTGAAGACATAGTTATGAATTAAAAATGGCTCATAACGGATTTCCTCAACGGTTGAGTTCGCATTTTTGATGTTCTGCCTCACCAACCCTCTTAGACTAGGATCACTCGTCCCGTCCCCGGACAATCCCAGAGCGATACCGGATTCAAGGGTGGTCTGCGCTCGCTCAACACCTAACTCAATATCCTGCCCAAAAAACATTTCAGTTGTATAAGAACCACGGACGATGCGCTCTTCAGTGACGTAGGTTCGATCAAGGAAAAGGTTTAACGTTTCAGCGCCGTCATCGGCAATATTATTGCGAGCTCGGATCTGATCGTCATTGCGCTGGTTAGCAATGAATAAAAATTTCAGCCGATCGCCATTTACGCGATTCAACTCGTAATCGCCTCCCACTTCCCAGTTGTTTCTCTCCCCACCCTGATCTTCCCTCTGAACGGTTACGACATTCGGATCGCTTCTTACGTTGGTGATCTTCCGGAAAACTTCTGTGGGATTGTCATCTTCTCGGTAAAGCGCATTGAGGCGCGCACTGGAAAAATCGCTAATTTCGTAATCCAGATTGGCGCTTAAATTGTAATTGGTTTGGTCTCTAATTCTATCCTCTCGGATATAGTCGTTATCAGAATAATCCGCGAGCACGCTGTGCTCTTTTCTAACCTGATTCTCGTAGCGCGGATCGATTTCCCCGCTCAATACAAAACCAAGCTGTCCCGCTTTCCCGCTGAGAGCTACAGAACCGCCGGGCTTACGCTCCTGGTCGGCATAGCTCTCCATATTGATTTCATAATTCACTGCTGTTGAG
>MDTC01140259.1_pt1 | contig 41716 bp, 32 predicted proteins | sample 811181 | NCBI WGS metagenome assembly MDTC01 (sample SAMN05326644, study PRJNA326480) | marine metagenome | isolation source: seawater | place: Pacific Ocean: North | collected 2011
AACAGAGCTCGTTTGAAAAGAAAGTAAAGCGGCTAAAACGATTGCATACATAAATTTAATTTTTAAAGCAGTAGAAGTTAGTGATTATTTAATTTCAGTTTCAATTTGATCGAGGATATTTCTGTCTTGAAGTAAACGCTGTTGTACTAAACTTATATACTGCTTATCAATATTCATTTTCAGTCTAATATCGTACAAAAAGCTATCGGTTAATCGCAAATCGCCGGTATATCTCGACCTTACAGGTAAATAAAATTCCGTAGACTCTTTGCTTAAAATGAGCATATTTGACCTGGCAAAGCCTTGCAAATTTTGCATGTACATTTCATTGTTGTAATCCTCTATTTTTTTTATGAAATTATGAACGGTGTATTTGTTTTGTAAACCCTTAACCAAATCTTCATTTGCAATAAGTTCAATTAGACCTGAGTTCTGAAGACTTCTGTATTCTTCTTGATTGTCGACCAAAACGGTTCCCATATTCGAGACGACCATCACGTGATAGCCAATAGAATCTCGCATTTGCTCATTGAATTGATTAAGGTGATCAAAAATCCATTCTGCAGAACCAATAGACATTTAATGTATTCGAATATTTAATTCAAAATCTGGAATGTCGTTACTGCTGATATTTTTATAAATCCTACTGAGTGACTGCTCTTTTAATTGCTCCTTATATTGTTTCTCACGTCGATATTCCATAAAAAAAGACAACGTAACTCCAAGGGTAATGACTAAGAATTCGAGTGTGTATCTGATGTAGTATTTTTTCATTTTAAAATGACTTTGATGATGTTGTTTTTATTCCAATTCCAATTGAATTTCTTTAATCAGTAATTCATCTCCTGATATGAGTTCATCCACTCTTTTCAGGTATAATTGGTGCCACCACCTCTTTTCATGAAGGGCTTGAACAACTTCTAGAGGTATTTCCGAAGCACCGGTATAAGTAGCATCTATGGGATAACCCCTTACATTGGTTTTCTCGCTATTGATGTATACATTTTTATGCCTATAGGACTTTAGACGTTCTACAAAACCATCTATTTCATCTTCAAGATGCTTCATGTATTCATGGGTGACGTATTTATTTTGAAGTCCTATTACAATTTCTTCGTCTTCTATAAACTCGATAAGCCCTGAGTTTTGAAGGCTCCGGTATTCTTCTTGATTATCGTAAAAAGTGGTGCTTGTAAAGGTGGCTAATTGAATAAGGTATCCCGTTGTGTCAGGATGAAAACCACTGACATTTTGGTGATTTTGATCTATCCATCGTATTGCTTTCAAAGCGTCGAGATGCGCAGTCTTATTAAACCAATAATCTTCATTGTCAATTTCTAAGTTTTGTAACACTCGACTCAGTGACTGTTCTTTTAAATTCTGTTTATACTCTTTCTCACGTCGATACTCAATAAAGAATGACAGAGACAATCCTAGGGTAATTACTAAAAATTCTAATCCATATCGGATGAAGTACTTTTTCATTGGTTGAGGTCTATTTTGAATTACAATATAACCAAAGTTGCTCAAGTGCTTTTTATGAATTATTCTTTACACTCTTTAAATTGTATTAAACTAACAAACAGATTTTTACTTCTTTAATCGCCTCGTTACCTTTCCGTTTTTCTGTAAAATATATTTGTTTTTTGAAGCTTCGAGCTTATTAAGAGTTTATCACGTTTTTTGTAAAGGGTTATATATAGTGTACAGCGAAATACCTAGTGAAAGACTAAGCATAGAATGCTAAACAAAGTTTTTGATTATGAAGGGTTTGTGCCTAAAAACATAGAGTGAACTAGATTCTAACCTGAGAACTTTGTTCATTTTTACTTTGAGTAAGGCCCAGCAGAGGGTGTATATCACGCATTATATGATTATCGCAATTAAGATGGCGGCTAGGGCATGGCATGGAGCAAGATACTGCATCTCCAGAAAGCCAACCCTTATTTAGCGTTATGGCCTTAGAGACTTTAGATGAGGTAGGCTACCTGAACAAAGAAATCATTTTAGAAGATTTCATGCCTTATTTTGAAAAAATCACCACCGAAAAGGGCGGAATTCCATGAATGTTCAAACCCCTTTCCAATTATCCCTGCCAAGATCATTTTAAAACAGTTAAAGAATGGGCAGGAATGCAGACCCTTTATACCTTAAAAATCTTAAAAAATTACAATAGAATTGATGTTTAGTAAGCGTTAGTCTCAATTAAAATAATTAGTTATATTGTAGAATACAACTTAACTATTTTAATTATGGAAACTACTGATTTAATTTTTACCGTATCAGGTACCCTGGCTGTTTTACTATGCGCATTTGGTGCACTTAAGCAAAACAGAAACAACTTTTTATTTGGAATTGTTCTTTTTAGTTTATTGCCGATTATTGGCGAGTATATGGCTTATTCGGCTACAAACAATTGGGGCAATTTAATTACAATGATCACCTTTGTTGGTGTTGCCATCGTCGCTCTTCCCAACAAAGCAAGCTATGGCGCAGATAATCTTGCGGCTACTGCTATTGCCCGTAAAATCGGATTGATGGTTTTAATCATCAACCTATTTCAAGCCTATATCATTCTTCAGATTAGAGAAGACGTAGCCGCTCATTTCGGATATATGCATATCGCTATTGCACTTATCATGATTTACGTGATTATCAGATCAAAAACAAGCTCAGATTTCTCTTGGAAATAATTTGAGCTTATCATCACGAGTATAGAATTGTATCATTTGTTCGTCTTCAACTGAACAAGTGGTGCAATTTTTTGATATATGTTTTGATGCCATGAAACAGGTAGATTACTTCTGACTCTGCTTTAACGTAGTGCTCTAAAATTATAGCTGTAGTGCATCTGTATAGGTAATTATCGATTACCGGCGATATATTTTTATGTGTATAGGTTTTGTAAGTAAAGTTTTTAGGTAAGCTTAATGTTTAAAAAGATATTAGATTATTAACTAAACGCTATACATGTTGGATTCCGCCCTTGGGAGAAATTTCCTCCTAAAGTTTCTTCTACTCCTCGCCTTTTGCTTCACTTCATTTTTAAAAGCCCAAGTGGGTGAAACCCTATGGGAAGAAAATTTCAACAGCTTTGATTCTGCGATTTGGAATGTAGACCTCGGAGATGGATGTCCAGATTTATGTAGATGGGGAAATGACGAATTGCAAACCTACCAAAACGAAAATGTCAATATAGAAGAAATTCCAGGTGAACCAGGCAACTTTGCCTTAGTGCTCGAAGCCAAAAAAGACAGTCAAAATAGTTTTACCTCAGGCCGCGTAACCACCAAAAATAACCTAGGGGTTAAATTTGGAATGATTGAAACTCGCATAAAGGTTCCCGATGACCTATCTCAAGGTATATGGCCTGCGGCTTGGCTGCTGGGAACCAATATTGAATCAGACGGCTGGCCATTCAGTGGAGAAATGGATATGATGGAAATGGGGCATAACTCTGCCTTTAGAGCTGAACAAGAATTTGATTTTGCCAATGAAAATAATTTGGTTGGCGCCAATCTTATCTTTTACGATACAGAAGCTTGCTCAGATCAAAACCCAACATGTGCCGCTAGTATCGCTTTTGATAAATACTACAACGAACTCTATTACGACCCTTCAAACCTTACAGATCGCTTTTTGACATATCGCCTTTATTGGGATGAAAACTATATTCGATTTACGGTTGAAGATCGAGGTATTGTTCAAAACCTCTACACAGGACCTTTTCCAATTGGCGATCGTTCTTCAGCCTTTACTAAACCCTTTTATTTACTGCTGAATTTAGCTGTTGGTGGAACCTTTACAGATGCTTTAAACGCTTCTCAAGTAACCGCTGATTTTCCAGCTAAAATGTATGTTGATTACATTAAAATCAAAAAGTGGAACGGTCGAGGCGAAGTCTTTACACCAGAGAAAATAATGGCCAATGCCGGTGCGAACAAACAAATAGCGCTTGGAGAAAGCATTCAACTCAACGCTTCTGGAAGTTACGGTCCAATAAGCTCCTATCAGTGGAGCTACAAGGGTGGTGCGGTTTTGGCTCATAGTTCATCACATGAGTTGACCCTTTCAGAAGGCACGTATGAATTTGAACTAAAGATTACAGATGATCAGGGAAACACTGATTCAGACGCGGTTAAAATCACAGTGGGTAATAGCGAAATTGGAGCGGTTATTTGGGAGGATAATTTCGATTCCTTTGATGAGAATAATTGGAATGTGTCAATTGGCGATGGATGCGATGAAGGCATCTGCGGCTGGGGTAATGAAGAATTACAATCCTACCAAGAAGACAATGTTTACATCGAAGAAATCGATGGCGAACCTGGAAATTTTGCACTCGTTCTTGAGGCTAAGAATGAAAGTGTAGGAGATTTAAATTTTACCTCTGGAAAGGTCACCACAGAAAACAAAGTCGCCATTCAACAAGGAGTCGTTGAGGTGCGAATGAAGGCACCAGATGTTCAAGATGGTTTATGGCCTGCGGCTTGGCTGTTAGGCATTAATCACAGACAAGTCGATTGGCCCTATTGCGGTGAAATCGATATGATGGAGATGGGCCATGCCCAGAGTACCCGACAAGCTGATGATTATTTCGGCCCTGCCAACAACTTTGTAGGAGGCAATCTCATTTGGTATGCCAGTGGAGCCTGCGGACCAGATAATCCAAGTTGTGCAGCCAGTATTGCCTTTGACAAAAATTATTCAACCCCTTATACCAATTCTTCTCCTCTTAATAATCGCTTTGTGACCTATCGCATGTATTGGAGTGATGAACAGATTCGTCTTACGGTCATTGACGGTTCAGCGGAATACGATTTATATACCAATCCCTTTCCTATCAGTCCAAATGAAGACGTCTTTAAAAAGCCGTTTTACTTTATTTTGAATTTGGCTGTAGGTGGAAATTTCACGGGGCAATTAACAGATAACGACATTAACGCACCGCTTCCTGGGAAATTACTCATTGACTATGTACGGGTTAAAAAATGGAAAGGCGAAGGAGAAGTTTCTTTTTCTCAAGGCCCTCTGTTGGCCAATGCAGGGGATGAGATTATCCTTGAAGATCTAGACAAAAATGGTGTTGAAACCATCACCCTTGATGCTTCTTCAAGTTATGGACCTATCGCCTCTTACGAGTGGAGTGAAAACAATGTAGTGCTCTCACAAGAGCAGACCGCAAACATCGATTTAAGCTCAGGAATTCACAATATTAAACTCCTTATTCGAGATGAATTCGGTAATGAATCTGAAGATTTTGTCAAGGTAGACGTTCGAGAAATCATCTGGGAAGAAAACTTCAATGAATTCAACACCGATGTTTGGGAGGCTGAAATTGGCGATGGATGTGATGACGGCCTTTGTGGTTGGGGCAATAATGAGCTGCAATCCTACAAACAAGAAAATGTGTACATCGAAGCTATTCATGGAGAAGCTGATAACAACGCCTTAGTCATTGAAGCAAAAGTCGAAAATGACAATCAATCTGCATTCACCTCAGCACGAGTCAAAAGTCAAGACCAACTCACGCTTAAATACGGTTTGGTCGAAACGCGCATTAAGGTTCCAGATGATTTGTCAATAGGACTTTGGCCTGCTTTTTGGCTCCTTGGAAATAATATTTCTGAGGTAGGTTGGCCGAGATCTGGTGAAATCGACATGATGGAAATGGGTTACAAACAACAATCACTAAGAGATGAAGGTTTTGAAAATGTAAGCGAGAATGAAGTTGTTGGCGGTAATATCATCTTTTATTCAGATGAGGCATGTGCCCCAGATAATCCAGACTGTGCAGCTAGTATTTCTTTTGACAAATACTACTCCAAGCCGTATAGAAGTTCTTCAAATACCTTGACCGATCGCTTTTTAACGTATCGCATGTATTGGGATCCTAATGAAATTAAACTTACCGTAATTGATAACGGTCAGGAGTTTGAATTCTATACAGGTCCATTCCCTTTAGGGGCTGATGCTGAAGAATTTCATTTACCCTTCTTTTTTGTGATCAACTTAGCTGTTGGCGGAAACTTTACTGACGCCCTCAGTAATAACCAAGTAACCGCTGATTTTCCGGCAAAAATGTTGGTGGATTACATTCGAGTATACAAATGGAATGGCTATGGAGAAGTGGCTACTCAAACAGGAATAATTGCCAATGCTGGACCAGATATTGTCAAAAAAGACGAAAATGGTAATGGTGTAGAGACCGTTTATCTCGACGGAACTTCAAGTACACATCACTCTGGAGAAATCACCTCGTACAGTTGGACTATTGATGGTGAAGAAGTGGCAAGCACCGCTTCGAGCCAGCTCGAACTTGCCCGTGGAACCTATACCGCAATTTTGACCGTTGCAGATCAGGCTGGAAATCAAGCTAGTGACCAGGTTTTAATTACCATTAGCAGTGGAGGTTTAGGGCCTACTGCCAATGCAGGTGAGGATCAGCAAATTGAAGATGATAACGAAGACGATCTAGTCACTGTTACTTTTGACGGATCAGCCTCTGAAGCAGCTGCTGCACCATTATCTACCTATGAATGGTTTGAAAACGAAGTGCTCATAGCGATTGGAGTCAACCCAACGGTTGAACTCTCTACAGGAAAATACATCATCACATTAAAAGTCACCGATGAGGACGAGATGTCAGCAACAGACGAAGTAGTCATCACGGTAATAGATCCTGATAATGAAGCACCAACTGCAGTTGCGGGAGAAGATCGCAGCATCAACGATGAAGATGGCGACGACCTTGTTGAGGTCAACTTTGATGGTTCTGCAAGTTTTGATGACGATGGAAGCATAGCCTCTTACGCTTGGCGCATAGATGAAATACTGGCCTCTAAAGAAGCCTCTTTTGTTTCCACACTGAGTACGGGAGTTTACACCGTCGAATTAGTAGTAACCGATAATGATGGAGCTGAAGGAACAAGCAGCTTCACCTTAATTCTTATAGACCCTGATAATGCAGAACCAATAGCCCGTGCTGGGGAAGACCAAGTGGTTATTGATACAAATCTAGACGAGCTCGAGATGGTCGTTCTAGATGCTTCGCTGAGTACAGACGAAGACGGAAGTATTGAATCCTATCGCTGGACTGAAAATGACGAAGTACTGGGTACTGAGGCGAATATTGAGATTGAACTGAATTTAGGTGAACATATCATAACTCTTGAGGTTCAAGACGACGATGGTGTCGTTTCGATAGATGAAATAAGTGTCATTGTCAACCAACACCCTATAAGTGAAGCCGGAGATGAACAAATCCTAATCGACACCGATGGAGATGCTCAAGAAACAGTTACCCTTGACGGATCGCAGAGTTATGACTTAGACGGAACAATCATTGCCTATCAATGGCAATACAATAATCAAAGTATTGGAAGCGAACAGCAGCTTAGTTATGCCTTTGCAATAGGAGCACACGAATTAACTTTAATGGTTACAGATAACTTTGGAACGACCGCTGAGGATACTGTTAACATATTTGTTTCGAGAAATTCAAATAATGCTCCAACGGCAAATGCTGGAGATGATATAGAAGTCTATGCAGATCGCAACAGCAATGATATCACTTTAACACTTGATGGGTCTCAGAGTTCCGATACAGATGGTTCTATTTACCGCTATGAATGGATTAAAGACAACACCTTTATTGCCTCTGCAGTTTCAACTCCTATTACCTTAGGAATAGGAACTCATCAAATTGAACTAAAAGTTACTGATAACGAAGGTGCATCGGCAAGTGATATGTTTACGATAACCGTATTATCTAAAACGAATCTCGCTTTAAATAAATCGGTTACTACTAGTAGTCAAGAAGGAGCCTTTGGCGGGGACCTCGCTGTTGATGGTGACGATCAAACGCGATGGTCAAGTCTATTTTCAGATCCTCAATTTATAAGTGTAGATTTAGAAAATATCTATCAAATCAATGAAGTTGTACTTCTCTGGGAAGCTGCTTCTGCGAAAAGCTATGAAATTCAAACCTCAATCGACAATAATTCTTGGGTAACCATTTACAGCAAAGCCAATTCAACTGGAGGAACTGAGGCCATAAATCTAAATGGTCAAGGGAGATTTATACGACTGAATTTATTGAGCAGAAATACAGAATTCGGATACAGCTTATTTGAATTCGAAGTATATGGAGAACTTTCAACGAATCAAGATGAAAATCCACCAACAAATTTAAGTGCTAGTGTTGCTGATGTAGGTTCAAGCAGTGTCAGTTTCAACCTTTCGGCATCTGATGATTCGGGTTCAGTAGTTTACAGTATGGTGCAAAACGGTCAAGAACAACTATTTAGCGGAACCTCATCTCAACAAATTAATGCCACTTATACGGGCTTAAATCCTGAAACGACTTATAACTTCAGTGTCAGCGTTAGCGATGTCTACGGAAATACCTCTAGTGAGGTAGTGAACCTCAGCGCGACAACCACTGAGAATCAAAATAACTCATGTGCCGGTCAATCTGATGTAGCGAGTCAAGGTAATTTTGAAATTGGATATACCTACAGTTTTATCACTGAAGGAAATGATGTGAAGGTCGAATTTGAGTTATTAGACAGTAAAACAGACCTAATTGCGTATTTATGGAGAGAGACTCCTTTTAGTGAAAGTCCAATGACTGCTCTTGGAGGCCAAAAATTTACCGCAACCATCGCTAATCAAACCCTAGGTAGCGAAATAAGTTATGCCTGTAAATTCGCTTTTCCCGGAGGTCTTGCTGTAACTGAATACATCAAATACACCGTTGGAGATAATTGTTCATCTGCGTCTGATGACGATGACAATGATGGCGTTCTAAATGGTGAAGATTTATGTCCAAATACCCCTACAGGAGCAGATGTAGATTTTAATGGCTGTGAAGTGTTTACGCTTTCTGCCGATACTTTTGTGATAAAATCTAGTTCGGTTACTTGTATAGGAGAATCCAATGGAAGCATTCGTATTGAAGCTACAAATTCCGATTATTCTTATACTTATAGTATTAATGATGAAGGTTCGCAGCCTTTAAGCTCGAATAATGTCCTTATTGAGAATTTATCACCTGCAACCTATGCAGTTTGTTTGGGTGTAGTGGGAGAACCAGATTATAAACGCTGTTTTACGGTCACTATTGAAGAACCTCTGCCACTTCAAGTTTCATCAAAGTTAAATGAAGATTTAAATGGCTTAGATTTAGAAATATCAGGACCATCCTCCTATCAGGTAGAACTCAATGGTGAGAAATTTACCTCCTTTGACACTCGACTCAGCCTCAAATTAAACAAAGGACTAAATCGCATTAAAATTTATACCGACCTGGATTGTCAGGGTGTATATTATGAAGAATTATTTGTTTCTGAAAAAGTAGTTCTATTCCCAAATCCAGCGACAGAAGAGGTGAATATTTTTGTAGCTGGATCTGACCGAGAGGTTAAAGTCAGGATTAATTCAATCGTTGGGCAAAGTTTGTACGACCAAGCCAAGGAAGTGCCTTTTAATCGTGTAATCAACTTGAACTTAGGATTATTCAAAGAAGGAATTTATTTGATTCGAATTTCAGGGGAAACCGTGGAACAAATGCAAAAGCTCATCATTAAATAAGAGATAAAAAAATATAGTTGTTTTTATTGCAAATTAAAATCATTACATTTAATTGCATAAACAAAAATTCATATGCGATTCTTTAGCTTACTAGCTTTTGCCTTATTTAGTTGTCTTTGCAGCGGTCAAAATTTGTCTCAAGACAAGATCGATGCTATGATGCAAACCTATAGCGACGCTTGGTCTAATGCCGACGCTACATTAATAAGTAATTCGATTTACAGTACGCCTTTCTCTATTTACACCGATCGTAAAACAGTACTTAACACCAAAGATGAGGTATATCAATGGTTGGTCAACACCTTTGAACAATTAGAAGAAAATAAGTACTCACATTCGAAGGTGATTGAAGTAACGATCTTAGAAAACGATCAGTCCAAAGCCATTATTAAAATGAGCTTTACTAGATATCTAAAGTCCGGAGCTGTCATGGGAGCTAAGGAGCGATATGCGTACTATATTATATCTGAGGTAAATGGAAAACCGACTATCTCTGCCCTATTAGGGTTTACTCCGATATCAGAATAAAGACTTTAAAGACCCCAGTTTTTCAATTGATGGTTTCTTGGCGCAGTTGATTTTAGCCTATTTTGAATCTTTTCGAGATACATCGTATTGTAGCGCAGTCTTGAAATGTAATTGGGATTTTCTTGATCTCCATTCCAACAGTGCTCAGCCATATCCCCGTAATCAACCTCTCCGTTGTAGTAAGGATCAGTAGTGCTTTCTAAAAACTCCTCAGTCAATACTACTGCATTGTTGAGGTAATAATTATCCATATCGCCGCAGTACAAATGCACTTTTCCTTCGAGATCTTTTCCAATAGACCTCCAGTCTCGTTTCATGATATAGTTCAAATCGTAATTCTCTCTCCAATATTCAGCGACTTCTTTGTCAATCTTCCCTGTCCTTTTGTTCCAGATAGGCTTCGGGTATCCGTCTTCTCCTGCAGGAGAATAAACCGCTTGCCAAATATCCCACTGATCTCCTGATCGGCCTTTGCTACCCAATGCCATTTCTCTTCGATTCATCTGCCTTAATGAAGACTGAATGAGCCCTTTTCCGTCTCGTCTACCTGGTCGAAGTGTTTTTTTGAATGCGCCTTTACTGTAATACGCATTTTCATCTTCGTATAAATTAACCACAGTATACGCTCTAAAATCTATAGGATCAGGACAGGCCGCAAAGCATCCATTGTATTCTTTTGGATAAAATACTTGAACAGCTAAGGCTTCCCATCCGCCAGTAGAACCGCCGTATAGGAATCGACCCCAACCTTCTCCAACTCCGTTAAACATAGCCTCAACATGTGGAATTAATTCATAGGTTATCGCATCACCATAAGGTCCTAGGTTTGCTGAATTAACGGCATAAGAATCGTCGTAATACGGATTTTGGTGCTGGATTTCAATGGCAATAAATCGCGGAAAATCGTCAGAAACCCATTGCTGATAAAAGTCATGTGCTTCTTTTTGTTGAATGTATTCATAACCTGTTATACCAAACCTGGCATTATAAACATCGTCATTTTCGGGAGCTGTTGGGGGCTCTGGCCTAAAATCACCAAAAGTCTTTGGAAAATGTCCGTGAAAGACCATTAAAGGGTACTGGGTGGCTGCATCTTTATCGAATCCATGAGGCACAAGAACATTAGCCTGCAAAAACATAGGTCTACCCCAAAAGGCGGTCAACATTTCACTTTGAATACGAATGTGCTTGATGTATTCTGAGTCTGCTACTGGTGTTATAGGGGGAATTTCTTCCGACAGATGTAATTGTACTTTATCAGTATTTGCTGTAATTTCAATCCACTGAGGTTTACTGTAAATATTTTTAGGACTCGTATTCCAATGCTGTCCTTCTCCCTGATCCATAGGCAATTGAACGTTGTATCCATTAGCCAATTCAAAGGTATCGTACTTATGTAATAAGGCTTGAATATAGTACCTTCCTGACTTCAGTTCCTTTAAATTTTCTAGTGGATAAATCGCTGCTTGATTTCCTCCGACCAATTCAGGAGTTTCTGCCTTCCAATTGGATACATCTTTACCAATGATAATTCCAGTATCGTCATTGTCATTGATTTGAAATCGAGGTTCGCTGCGATCTGAAGAGCTAATTAACACTAGTAGTCTACCCTCGAAAGCAGAAGATGCTAGACTTGAGTCATAAGTCACTTCAAATTGAAGTTCGTTTGAGGAAGAACATGACGCAAAAATTAAAAAAAGAAGTAGCGTAGTCGTAAGGCGAATGCAAGTATTCATGAGGTATATATTTAATATATTCAATTTAAAAATAACACATAAATTTTTGGTCTGAGATGATTCGAAAAGCAGAAGTATACGATGCGGCAGAAATCGCTTCGATTTAGAATTACTATATCTTGAACTCCAGCTTTACTTTTGAAGAGATTGCTCTTAGCGCCAAAGAAATGGCTCAGCGCATTAATATTCATCCCAAAATGACATGGTGGGTGTATGAAGAAGATCAAAAGGTCGTCGCCTATGCCTTAGCCGCCCCATGGAAACCAAGATCAGCATATAAAAATACTGTTGAAGTAAGTATATATGTAGATAAAGCCCAGCATTCTAAAGGAATTGGCCTTACACTCTATACACATCTTCTAAGAGCTGTTCGACAAGAAAAATTTCATGCCGTATTATCTGGCATTGCGCTACCTAATGAACAAAGCGTCAAGTTTCACTAAAAACTTGGATTTAAAAAAGTAGGGCAACTTCGGGAAGTGGGATTCAAGTTCAACCGCTGGATTGATGTGAGTTATTGGGAACTCTTGTTTTGACTTTCTTTAGAAGTCTCTTCTTTAGTGAATACATTAAAGAGCTCTTCTAACTCTGTCTCTTCTTCTGAGGCTATAATTCCTTCTACAAAATTCTGCCAATCCTCTGTATACATCGATCGTCTCTGATTCCACCAATAATAAAATCCCGGCTGTTGCAGACCACTGTAAACTGCCATTGAAATGGTCTTTCTTAAATTCTCATCTAATACGCCCTGGCGCTCCAAATAAAGCGCATTTTGTAAATGCAAATTGAGCGAATGTAAGCGCATGATTGCTTGAAATTTTTCAGTTTGACTGACCGATTCTGGATCGGCTAAAAACGTCAAAAAAGATTCAGTTTCTTCAGTGTTTTCAAAAAAGGAGTTGTACCAATCGGCTATATTGGCATTCACTGAATTAGCGGTCGAGGTCTTTAAGGCTAGGGAGTTGTTTTCATATTGAACTGAAACTAAAAACAAACTGATGACAATTCCTAAGGAGCCTACAATCTCTGCAACTTTAGTTAAACGATCTAAAAATTTCATTGGAGTACTGTTTTTAATTTGGCCCTAAATTTAAAACTTCCAATGAATAATTGGTAAACCATCAGTTTATACGATAAAACTGACAGGTAAACGTCTGATTTACAATATTATTTATCCTGTAATACTATATATTCCTTGGTTTCAATAGTTTTATTATAGACAGATTAATGCAAATTATTGAGGACGCTAGTTTTGACTTTCTTCAGATTTGTTTTTATCAGTAAATGCATCAAAAAGCTCTTCTAACTCTGTATGATCCTTAGAGGCTATTATTTTTTCAACAAATATTTGCCATTCCTCAGTGTACATCGATTTTCTCTGATTCCAAAAAAAGTAAAATCCGGGCTGTTGTAAACCACTGTATACTGCCATTGAAATGGTTTTTCTTAAGTTCTCATCTAACACCCCTTGACGTTCCAGATAAAGCGCATTTTGTAAATGCAGATTGAGCGAATGCAAACGCATGATTGATTGAAATTTTTCAGTTTGACTCACTGAATCTGGATCTGCTAAAAACTTTAAAAAGGATTCTGTTTGTTCAGTATTTTCAAAAAAGGAGTTGTACCAATCGGCAATATTGGCGTTTACCGAATTGGCCGTTGAAGTTTCTAGAGCCAAAGAATTGTTTTTATATTGAACTGAAACCAAAAATAAACTGATCACAATCCCTAGGGAGCCTACAATTTCTGCAATTTTAGATAAGCGATCTAAAAACTTCATAGGAGCACTATTTTGAGTTGTTATTGATTTAAATTTAAAACATCCTATTCACAAACAAAAAACCATCAGCTTATGAAATAAAACTGATGGTTCAATGGATGTAGTCCAAAATTTACATCATTGTTTTTCCTGCAAAAACGTTGACGCCTGGTTTTAATGGATTACCACTTGCTCGTCTTAGCATTACCACCTGACCAGTATGCCATAAGGCATCTGAAAGAGGTCCATTAATCACATGCCAAAATGGAAAAACCATGCTTTGACCATTGTACTTGATTTTAACTGGCATGGTCGCAAAGTCAGGGTTTTCAGTTAACATTTCTTGCATTTTTTTCAGATTCATTAATGTACCGCTTCGGAGTTCATCAAAAGTCATGGGATCTTGTGAGAAATCGTATTCCTTACCCTCAAAGGTGTGAATAATCATTTCAGTTAATCCGTATATGTGCTCTATAGCATGCATAGAAGATCTTCCTGATTCACTAGGCTTGTAACTCAAGTCATTTTCTGTCAAAGATTCTGTAGCCCAATAAAATCGATATCCTAAGCCTTCTACCATTCTGGAAAGTACGGTGTGGGCTGTAAATTGATCTTGATAAGGACCTATTTCTGCGTATGGAAGGTCTTCTTTTTGTGCATTCATTGACATTGTTATAAGTGCTAAAAGCACGAAGTATAAATTTTTCATTTTATATGATTATGGTGATTTTCAATCTAAAAATAAAATAATTATTTATTATGTGTTCTTATCATTAAAAAAGTTGAATTATTTTACACTTATGATGTAACTATTCTTTGTTGAAGAAGTCTTAATTTTAACATTTTTTGATTTTATTAAAATGAGTGAAAAATTTTTCTGGCTTTTACTTTTTATGGTCAGCTATGCCTGGGGCCAAGAGAAGCTTTATGACCAAAAAACCTATAACACCCTTAAAATTCAAAATGCTGATGCGCCAAAAATCGATGGAAAACTCGAAGAGCCAGTTTGGAATATGGTGGAATGGTCAGGTAATTTTATCGAACGTACCCCTGATGAAAATTCACTCCCCTCTCAACCTACTGCATTTAAGATTTTATACGATCAAAAATTCCTCTACGTCGCTATCAAAGCTTATGATAGTGTTCCTGATCAAATTGAACAACGCATGTCTCGACGTGATGGTTTCGAAGGCGACTTTGTTGAGGTCGTTTTTGCGAGTATAGGAGATAAAAGAACTGCGTACAGCTTTACGACCACTGCTGCCGGTGTTAAAGGAGATGAATTTATCACCTTTAACGATGGGGATGAAAGTTGGAACCCAATTTGGTATACCGCAAGTAGCATTGAAGATGACGGCTATATGGTTGAATCTAAAATTCCCTTTTCACAGTTAAAATTTGGAGATGATCCAGAGCAATCTTGGGGCTTACAGGTCAATCGAAGAATTTTTAGGGCAGACGAGGTATCTGTTTGGGATCGAGTTTCTTTAGATGTAGGTGCCCCCATCGCAGAAATCGGCACCTTAAAAGGTCTTAATAATATCATTCCGCAAAAGCAGTTGGAAATACAACCCTTTGTGGTTGCACAAAATGATCGTTATCCCAGAGAAGAAGGAAATCCCTTTAAAACAGGTAATGATCAAATTACCAAATTCGGACTGGATGCTAAAATCGGTGTAACCAATGATTTAACCCTTGATCTCACCATAAATCCTGATTTTGGTCAAGTCGAAGCTGATCCTGGAGCCATCGCATTAGATGGTTTTCAGATTTTCTTCAGAGAACAGCGTCCTTTTTTTATCGAAAACAATAACATTTTTGATTACGGTTTTGCCGACGGCAACGATAATCTCTTTTACTCAAGACGCATTGGTCGAAGCCCTCAAGGATTTGTATCTAGTCCTGCCGGAGCCTACGTAAACACGCCTAACAATACTACTATCTTGGGTGCTGCTAAATTCTCAGGAAAAACCAAAGACGGCTTATCTATTGGCATCATAAATGCACTCACCGCGGAAATGAGTGCAGAGATTAGAACTGAAGACGAGCGAAGTTCTCAAGTGGTAGAACCCTTGACTAACTATTCTGTGGTCCGTTTACAACAAGATTTGAACGAAAGGCAATCTTTTATAGGACTTATGTTAACGGGAACAAATCGTCAACTTCCAGAATCCCTGAACTACTTGCATAAAAGCGCCTACTCTTATGGGGTTGATTTTGCGCACAGCTGGGATGATTTTAGCAAGTACCTGGTTGGAACTTTTGTCGGCAGCACAGTTAACGGAACTCCAGAGGCAATAACAAGAACACAGCGCAGTATTGTTCATTTATTTCAACGCAGCGATGCCTCCCATGTTGAGGTCGATACTACCCTTACTAGACTTTCTGGTACTGCAGGACGCTTGGAGTACGGCAAACAAGGAGGGAGCGCATGGACTTATCAGATGGGAACACGTTGGAGGTCACCAGGCCTAGAAACCAATGACATTGGATTTTTGAGACAGGCGGATGATATTAGACAATACAACCGACTTAATTACAGAACTTTAAGAGCCAAAGATTGGTATAGAAACATCAATCTCAATTTTTCGCAGTTTACGGCCTTTGACTTTGAAGGTAATTTCAATCGCATACAATTTGACACTAAAACCTCTATTAATTTTAAAAATTTCTGGAGTGTATTTTCAGGGCTGTTTTATAAACCTCGAATCTTTACCAACACTCATTTAAGAGGAGGCCCTCGTTGGCGATTTAACCGAGAGATGGGAGGTTATTTCTTTTTTGAATCTGACTCAAGAAAACGCTTTAGAATCGGAGGTGGATACATTCGTTCTGTAGCCACAGAAGATCAATTCTCCTTTTTGAGATACGAAGTAGGCTTTTCTTATCAACCCTCTGACAGACTTAATTTAGGTCTAGAAGTAGAATATAATGAAAGACCGAGTCAAACCCAATATTTGACGGCTTTCAATTTTAATGGAAACGACAACTACTTACTGTCAGACATCAATAACGATCAACTCTCGACCGTATTGAGACTCAACTACAGTATCACGCCAAATATGAGTTTACAATTCTACGGTGAACCATTCATTACCTCAGTGGATTACAAAAGATTTAATACAGTCAATAATCCTATCGCAAAGTCTTTAGATGATCGTATCAGCTATTTGTCAGATGCACAGGTGAACTTTGAAAACAATCGCTATTTGCTGGATTTCAACCAAGATCAAAATGTTGATTTGAGCTTTCAAAATCCAGACTTTACCTATTTTCAGTTTAGATCAAATTTGGTTTTTAGATGGGAATATATACCGGGCTCAGAACTCTTTTTAGTTTGGAACCGAGGAATCAGCAATTACGGAGGTCTAGCCCCTTCTTCTCTAGGCGATGCCTATTTTGATCAACTCTCAGGAGAGAATGTCAATAACACTTTTTTGATTAAGGCAACCTATAGATTTATTCGTTAAAATTGTAGGGGACTTGGCTTCTCATGTGTTTAACTAAAAAATAACCTCCAGTGAAAACCAAATACATTTTTATCTTTTTTGCAGTATTCATCTTTATAGGTTGTCAAAAATCCCCTATTACCCCCGATAATTTAAAAGCTATCGAAGGGCAATGGATTTTGAATGATGTTGTTTGTTATTGCCCATTTGAAGATTACATTTTCGAGACCAATCAACTTTGGATATTTCCTGATGAAAACCTTGTATGGAGCAAGAGCTCTAATGAACTACCTCTAGGAATTAGTGATGCTGACCTTCCAGAAAGCATTCGTGTAGAAGAGGGTTTGATTGTGCTTTCTGATCAACAAAAATACCGTATCGAAGTTCTTGATAACAATCAGTTAGCCTTACATTATGTGGACGTTCCAGAAATTGCAGACGACGAGATTTCATATTATTTTACAAAAGGGTCAACACCCTTAAATTGTATAGATCCACTTAAACCTTTGCTGAGAATAGCCTGTACCGAAGAATACCAACCCGTTTGCGGATGTGACGGAATTACCTACTCCAATTCATGTTATGCCGTCTATCAAGGAGGTGTAACTTCATTTACAGAAGGTATTTGCTCTGAGTAAATAGGTCTCAGTCATTTAGCCTCTTTTATATTTTAATTTTTTAAATTGTAAAGAACTAACTAAGACCTAATTATGCGCAATGTTCAAATTTTAGTGGCCGTTCTCGCCTTAATCGTTTTCAATGCTTGTACCCTTGAGGAGGAACGTTTACCCAATATTTTATTCATTATGTCCGACGATCATACCTCACAATCATGGGGTATTTACGGAGGATTATTAGCGCCTTATGTAAAAAACGATGGTATCAAAACATTGGCTGAACAAGGGGTTACACTAGATAACATGTTCACCACCAATTCCATTTGTGTGCCTTCTCGAGCTGCACTGTTAACTGGAGTAATGAGCCATAAAAACGGTGTCTACACCCTGGGGGATGCCCTTCCCACAGATAGTTTAACCATTGCAGGATTACTTTCTGATTCAGGATATTCAACAGCGATTATTGGAAAATGGCATTTAAAAGAAGAACCTACTGGCTTTGACTATTACAAGGTATTGCCCGGTCAGGGAAGGTATTTCAATCCCTTACTTAAAACAAAAGAAAACTGGGAATACGGAGGAAAAGGAGGAACAATACACGAGGGCTTTTCTTCAGATATTATTGGAGATGAATCTATTGAATGGATTAAATCTCAAGACAAAGAACAACCCTTTTTCTTAATGACCCATTTCAAAGCTACTCACGAGCCATTCCACTACCCAGAGCGCCATGCTGAACTTTTAGCTGATATTGAAATTCCGGAGCCTGAGTCGCTTTTAGAACCTTATCCTAATCTCACAGGAAGAACCTTTAAAGGGCAATTGTTGGATAATTTGACCAAAAGATGGCTGCGCTACCAAGAAAAACCTAATGAATTTTGGACCGACTATCCCGGCATGCCCTTTGATATTTCAGGCCTAGATAGTGTCCAAATTCGAAAAAAATCCTATCAAAAATTCGTTAAAGACTTTATTCGTTGCGGGGCAGCAATTGACGATAACATTGAAAAAATTCTAGCTGCGCTCAAAGAACGTGGACAACTCGAAAACACCATTATAATTTACACCTCTGACCAAGGGTACTTTTTAGGAGAACACGGTTTTTTTGACAAGCGTATGATGTTAGAAGAGTCTGCTCGAATGCCTTTTGTAGTTCGGTATCCCAAAAAATTGCCTCAAGGGAAAAGACATGACGCCTTGCTGATGAATATCGATATTCCTGCTTTTATTTTGGATTACGCCCAAGCTCCTATTCCACCACAGATGCAAGGTCAATCATTTCGAGCATTACTCGAAGGTAGCGCTCAACAAGAACGTGAGTATACCTACTATCGCTATTGGGAACACAGCCCAAATCGTCCAGCTCATTTTGGTATAAGAAGCAAAGACTATAAATTGATTTATTACTACGGTGAGGCTCTTGATATGCGCAATGCAACGAAACAAAACACAAATCCAACCTGGGAGTTTTATGATTTGAACGCAGATCCAAAAGAACGTATCAATGCATTTTCAAATCCTGAATACAAAGAGGAAATTGTTGTGATGCACGAGGCCTTAAAAAAACAAAAGGCACACTACCAAGACCACCAAACTGAAATTCCCGAACTGGAATTAAAAAATTAAATGAAAGCATCATACAAATACAGTCTGTACTTTTTTGTTCCTTTAATTTTAATATGGGGTGGAACTTATTTCTTTTCGGGTCCAAAAGAAATTGTTCAAACCCGAGTAGAATCGACCATTCCTCAAGTAATCAGCTATAATTTTGACGTCAAACCTATTCTGTCTGACAAATGCTATGCCTGTCACGGTCCTGATGCAGAGGCCCGACAAGCCGAGCTCAGGCTAGACCTTGCAGAAGGAGCTTTTAAAACAGCCAAATACCTTAGTGATATGCCAATTATCTCAAAAGGTGACCCTGAAGGTAGTGCACTTATTAATCATATTCGTAGCACAGATGCCGAGCGTCAAATGCCCCCACCTTCATCAAATCTCCTCTTATCGGAACGACAAAAAGAAATATTATCCAAGTGGATTGAACAAGGAGCTTTATGGCAAGAACACTGGGCCTACCAAATCCCTAAAAGATCTTCGCCTCCATCTATAACCTTTGATTCATGGGCCATTAACCAAATAGATCTTTTCATTGCAAAGCGACTTGAAGTGCAAAATATGAAACCCTCTGCCCCTGCTTCAAAAGAAACTATATTGAGACGTTTGGCTTTTGATCTTACTGGATTGCCACCCTCTATCGAGCTCATGGATCAATTTTTAACTGATACTTCTGATGAGGCCTATGAAAAAATGGTAGACCACTTCATGAGTTTGCCTCAATTTGGAGAACATATGGCTTCTTCATGGCTTGATGTAGCTCGATATGCAGATACGCACGGTTATCAAGATGACCTCGAACGGATCATGTGGCCTTGGCGAGATTGGGTCATACACGCCTTCAATAAAAATCTTCCTTACGATGAATTCATTAGCTGGCAACTGGCCGGAGACCTCTATGAAAACCCTAGTTTAGAAATGTTAGTGGCGACAGGTTTCAATCGAAATCATAAAATTACCCAAGAAGGTGGTGTTATCGATGAAGAATACCGTGTAGAATATGTCGCTGACCGCACCATTACCACTTCTAAAGCTTTAATGGGATTAACTGTAGAATGTGCGCGATGTCACGATCACAAATACGATGCTGTCTCTCAAAAAGAGTTTTTCAGTCTGTACAGCTTTTTTGACAAGGTAGATGAAAAAGGGAGGATTGAATACGGAGAGACTCCATCTCCTTTTATTGTAGTCGATAAAGAAATTGTAGCCAAAGAATTGACCTTTATGCACCTTCCAGATAGCATTGAAAAAGTAGAACTCATGGTCATGAAAGAGGAGCCAGATATTCGTTCTACTTATACCCTAAAAAGAGGAGTATATGATGCCCCTGACCAAGAAGTTTTTCCCGCCACACCTGAAAGCGTTTTAGCATTTGACGGTGGCTATGTTCCAAACCGAAAAGGTTTGGCCAACTGGTTTTTTGACGCCAATAACCCACTGACCTCTAGAGTAGTTGTTAACCGCTACTGGCATCAATTTTTTGGAAGAGGAATTGTAAGTACCCCTGACGACTTTGGCAATCAAGGTGCTCGACCAACTCATCCTAAACTCTTGGATTGGTTGGCTACCACATTTAGAACGACAGATAAATGGGATAGTAAACAATTCATTAAACGTCTTGTGATGTCGGCAACTTATAGACAATCCAGTAAGAGAATTGCTGATTATGAATTGCAGGATCCAGAAAATAAGTATTTGTCTTATTACCCCAGGCAAAAGCTCACCGCTGAAATGGTTAGAGACAACGCATTGGCCACTAGCGGCTTACTGAATATGACTATTGGAGGGCCCAGTGTCAAACCTCATCAACCTGAAGGGCTTTGGGAAGAAACGACCTCGGGACAAGGGTTGACCCGATATACCCCAGATACAGGTTCTAATCTGTACAGGCGAAGTTTATATACCTTTTGGAAGCGTACCGTTCCACCTCCAAATATGATGACCTTTGACGCATCCTCTCGTGATTTTTGTAGTGTAGAGCGCCAAAAGACAAGCACGCCTTTGCAGTCATTAGTTTTAATGAACGACCCGCAATTTTACAATGCAGCTCAGCGTATTTCCAAGAAAATCGAAAAGCTTAGCCTTTCTAATCAAGATAAAATTGTTGTCCTTTTTAGACAAATCACCTTGAGAAAACCTTTGTCTGAAGAGGTTGAAATGCTCAAAAGATATTTTGATGACTTGACCCTAGAAAAAGACACTGATCAAGCCTTTACCAATTTAGCGGTCCTTATTTACAATTTAGACGAAACCACACAAAAAAGTTAGGCCTATGGATCCGTTACACAAGCATTTACTGAACGAAAACAGAAGGCATTTTTTGAAAAAAGTTGGCCTTGGAATTGGTGGTATCGCTTTGGGAAGTTTATTGGATCCATTTTCATTAGAATCCAAAACAAACCCAGCTGATTTGCTGTACACCGGTGCACTACCTCTACCTCATTTCGCTCCGAAGGCCAAACGTGTCATTTATTTGTTTCAAAGTGGGGGTCCATCGCAATTAGATCTATTTGACTACAAACCGCTTTTGAACAAAATGAGAGGGCAAGACTTACCCGATTCGATTCGAAAGGGTCAACGTCTCACGGGTATGACTTCTGGTCAGGATCGATTTCCGCTAACGGGAAGTGTTTTTAACTTCAAACAATACGGAGAATCAAGAGCTTGGGTTAGTGAGATCATGCCTTATACTGCAAAAATTGCAGATGAGTTATGTTTTGTGAAATCGATGCATACAGAAGCGATCAATCACGATCCCGCCATTACATTTTTTCAAACGGGATCACAACAATCCGGCAGACCTAGTTTTGGCTCTTGGATGAGCTACGGATTGGGAAGTCTTAACAACAACTTACCCTCCTTTATTGTCATGCTCTCCAGAGGAACTGGACGACCAAATGGTCAACCCTTGTATTCTCGCCTATGGGGCAATGGTTTTTTGAACTCACTCCACCAAGGGGTTCAATTTAGATCAGGCAAAGATCCTGTACTCTATCTTAAAAATCCTGAAGGGGTATCGAGAAAAGAGCGTAGAGCGATGCTAGACTATTTAGCTGAAATGAATGAAATCCAAGAAAATACATTTGGAGATCCAGAGGTTATCAATAGAATTTCCCAATACGAGATGGCATTTAGAATGCAAACTTCAGTTACTGATGTGATGAATCTCGATGATGAACCCGATCATATTTTTCAAATGTATGGGGCTGACGCTCTAACTCCTGGAACATTTGCTGCAAATTGTTTGCTAGCTCGGAGGCTTATTGAAAAAGATGTGCGATTTGTGCAATTGTATCATATGGGATGGGATCAACACGACAATCTTCCTACTCAAATTGCTAAGCAGGCTAAAGATGTAGATCAAGCTTCAGCTGCACTGATCATGGATCTCAAACAAAGAGGTCTGCTTGAAGATACCTTAGTAATTTGGGGTGGAGAATTTGGCCGCACAAATTACAGTCAGGGCATTTTAACCAAAACCTCTTATGGACGAGATCACCATCCGAGATCCTTTACCATTTTTATGGCTGGAGGAGGCATCAAACCCGGATTTACTTATGGAGAAACTGACGAGTTTGGATATAATGTCATCAAAGATCCTGTTCACGTACACGATCTTCAAGCGACCATTTTAAATCAATTTGGTATTGATCATACGCAAATGACCTATAAATATCAAGGTAGAAGATTTCGACTCACCGACGTCTCTGGTAACGTAATTCATTCACTATTAACTTAAAGTCAGTGTCGGTATATTTAGAGTACATAGGAAAATTTCATCCGGTCATTCTACACCTACCGATAGGGGCCTTTATCTACACTTTTGTGCTAGCCTTGCTAGGCCACAATAATCTTGACCCTTATAAAAAAGCAATTAAAGTAGGAATGCTCATCAGTTTTTTAGGAGCACTGCTCTCGAGTGTTTTGGGTTACCTGCTGTACAAGTTTGGAGATTACACGAAAGAAGCTGTACAGAATCACCTCTATTTGGGATGGTCAACCACCCTTGTTTTGGGCATTATGTTCTTTAAACTTGAAAGAATATGTATTGAAAAACGTTTTAGCTATTTCTTGCTATTAGGGGTTATACTAATTACGACTACTGCACATTTTGGAGGTCAACTCACCCATGGTGAAGGCTATTTAGATATTCCAAAAACCCCAGAGACGGTTCAATACAAAAAAGCGGACTCCATCAGACTTTATGAGCAAGTAGTTTCAAAAATCTTTGATCAGAAGTGTGTCAGTTGTCACAACAATGCGAAAAAGAAAGGAATGCTTGCCTTAGATCGTCCTGAGCACATCATCGAAGGAGGAGAAAAAGGGGCAGCAATAGCACCTTTTAAACCAAATAAAAGTCGAGTGATTAACTATGCTCAACTTCCGCTTGAAGACGAATTACACATGCCTCCAGAGGGCAAGTTACAACTGAGCAGTGAAGAAATTCAATTGATTGCCTACTGGATAGAAAAAGGCGCTAGCTACACCAATACTGAAGATTTAAACAGCCTTCCTAATGAAGTTCGAACCTCTGCACTTGCCTACTTACCAGACGAATTACCGATTCTTAAAGCCTTGACCAAAAAACAAATTGAACAATTGGAACAACAAAACTTTAGAGTAGAATTCTACGCTCCTAAAAACGGTTTGGTTGAGCTAAAATTTATGGCCGTAGAATTAGACGCCAAAGCGGTGAGGCAAATGTCAAAAATCGCTGAACATATTATTCATTTAGATTTGGACAAAGTTACCATTGATGAGAGTTTTTGGACCAACCTTCACAGGTTCAAGTACCTCAAAAAACTAAGAATTAGCAATTCTAATGTACAAAACAGTGCTATTTCAAAGCTTTTAGAACTTGACTACTTACAATCTCTGAACCTCACTTCGACTGAAATAAATGCAGAGGGTATAAGACCTTTACTCCAAAAGAAGAACCTTGAACAAATATACCTTTGGAATAGTGCTGTTCCTAAATCAAAACAAGAGGAATTACAAAAGGAGAGTTCAATACATTTAGATTTTGGAATTTTTGATGGCTTTACTTCTCCGCAACAATTGAAATCACCTGATTTAATAACAGAAAATACATTCTTTAGCGATAAGCTAAAATTGGAATTTTACAACCCTATCAAAGGAAATGAGATAAAATATACCTTAGACGGTAGCCAGCCCAATTCTAGCTCGGTAGTTTATAATGAGCCTATTGTTATTGATCAGACAACTACATTAAAGGCTAAGAGTTTTAAAAAAGGATGGATTACGAGTGAGGCCATTCGCGTTGATTTATTCAAGGTGGGTAAGAAGATAGAAAATTACGTCTTAAAGCATCAACCTGCAGAACCTTATAATGGAGTCTCTAAACTCTTTGACTTTCAAGAAGGCTCCATCAATTTTTCAGATGGTCATTGGTTAGGCTTTTCTGGAAAAAACTTGGAATTCACCACAAAACTTGACCCTAAAGACCATTTTAAAAACGTGAGTATTAGTTGTATGGAGTCATCAGCTGCTTGGATTCTTTATCCCAAATCTATCCGAGTGATGGGTAAAAAGGCAAACTCAAATTCCTTTGAATTTATCTCTAAATTAAATTATACTCCCCAAAAAATTTCGACAGAGGTCTGCAAAAAAAGCTTTACACTAGAGGTTGATGCGAAACAATTTCAAGAACTTAAAGTAATTGTAGAAAACGTACAAAAATTACCAAAGTGGCATCCTTCCGCAGGAGAAGACGCTTGGCTATTTGTAGACGAAGTGCTATTTTGGTAGACACATCTAAAGGCTACCTATGAAAACCCGACTGATTTCACTGCTTGTACTAATCTTTTTAGGATTAGGTCAAAGCTCATGCGATTCTCAAGAAACTAGCACCTATTATTTAATTCGCCACGCCGAAAAAGACCGAACAGATCCGACGAACAAGAATCCACATCTGACAGAAGCAGGACATGAGCGGGCCCTTAAGTGGAAAAGCGCGTTAAGCTCGATTAAATTTAATCACATTTATTCTACAGATTATCACAGAACGATTGAAACGGTTACTCCTATTTCAGAGACACAAAATTTAGACATTGAGTTTTACAATCCCTCAGAAATGTTTGACGAAAATTTTAAAGCCCAAACTAAAGGCAAGGTTACACTCATATCAGGGCACAGTAATACTACTCCTTTTTTTGCAAATCGCATTCTCGAAGAAGAGCGTTATGAGCAAATAGACGATAGCAATAATGCCAATTTATACATTGTTGAAATTCGAGGAGAGCACAGAAGCGCACAACTACTCCATATCGAATAAGCCCTCTAGTGTTTATCGTATTTTTTAAGCAAAGCAGGTAGAAAAAGTAAATCCATAAGCAAAGCAGCAAATACTGCAACAGCGCATAATATTCCAAAAACCTTAACTGCAGGAACCGCGCTTGATGCAATCACCAAAAAACCCGCCATCAAGGCTAGTGAAGATGCGAATAATGCCGGTGCTGTATAGATAATTGCTTGGTTCATGGCATCCACCGTAGAAATTGACATTGCTTTATATCTTTTATAATTGTACATCAAGTGAATGGTATCGTCCATAGCTATTCCAATCATTATAGGAGTGATCATTGCAGTGGTAACGCCTAAGGGAATATGCCAGAGGACCATCACAAGAACCAATAAGGCCAATGGAATTAGGTTTGGCAGTAAAACTAAGAGTGTAATTCTCAAGCGTTTAACAAAAAGAAATAGGCAAAGAAAGGCCGCAAAAAAGGCTGCCAAAAATGAATTTAATTGTGTGTTTACAATGAATCTATTTAATTGCGTGTAAACTGCAGCGAAACCATTTACTTTTAGCGTGTAATCATTTAAGTCAAAGTATTCAGCAAAACGTTCATCAATAAAAGTAACAACAGCTTCCAGTTCTACGCTGCTCATTTGTGGTAAACTCAAGGTCATTATCGCACTTTTTTTATCATCGGTGAAAAATCTAAAAAATCCTGATGAATCTGAAGTATCAATGATTTCTAGGTTTTGACTAGCAAGGCTTGAAGCACGCAATAGCGGATTTCTTTTTTGCAGTATGTTTTTAATATTAACTAGTGAGATAGGGTTATTGATTTTTGGATGCTGTGCCAGAGTATTTTGAAAGCCCTCTAAATCATTAATTCCTTTGGTGTTCAAAAGAATGGTGTTGGATTTTGGTGAAACGATTAGCTGTAATCGCGACGTACCCTTTAGGCTTTGTTCTACCCGCTGAAGTTGATTTTTGTCAGGTCCATTGGCCAATAAATCCAAAGAATCGGTATTGATTTCAACTCTTGAAATCGAAAGTACTCCAAAGATTAAAATCATTGAAAAAACAACAATTATTTTATGGGGATGTATAGAGCTCCATGCAGCTATGCTATGGGCGAGCTGCTTTTGTCTTGGAGCTGAACATTCCGATGATTTCAAGCTTACATTCTTAGGGATAAAACTAAATCCAATAGCACAAACAATATAAACGAAAACAAAACAAAGTAAAAGTCCAAGACTACTTACCAGGCCCATATTTTTAAAAGCTGGAAGTGGAGAAACATACAGTGCTAAATAACTCAGTAAAGTGGTTAAAGTGGTAAACAAGCAAGGAATAAAACTTTTCTTAAAACTGGAGTAGATCAATTCAATTTTTGTACTTGCAGGATTAGCTTCACGCTCTTTGTGAAAAATATTTATGATGTGAATGGCGTCGCATACACTGTAGACCATAAGAATGGTGGGAATGAGCATAGAAATCATATTTAAACTAAATCCGAGAGCAGTGACCCATCCAAAGAGTAAAACAAGGGGGACACCAATTGTAGATAGGGCAATTAAAACATATTTCTTATCGGGTAAGAGTAAAAGTAAAATGACTACAATTACCAGTATAGTGAATAAACCAAAGGAGATGCTTTCTTTGAATATACCCTTGTTGTAGGCTTCATTTAAAACAGGTGGGCCAGAGAGCGCGAATTGTTCATAATAACCGCTTATTCCCTGATGCAACTTACTTACAATTGCAGTTCGATTTTCTTCAATATCAGGAGTGGGTTTAAGCTGAATGTAGCAGAAATAGGCTTGCCCATTATCTGTGATCAATTGATTTGAAATGGCAGGCATTTGTGCGAGTAAGCGCTCTTGACTTTGTAAACTACGATTAGTGTCATAAAGCGGCTCAAAACTCAATTGTGACCTTGAAAAACTGGGGTATTTCGCATTGGAAAAATTGAAAACTAACTCAACAAAGTCTAAACCTTCTAGGTCCGCAGAAAGCGCTTTTAAATGCTCAACGGCGCTTGATTCTAATGCATTTTCAACCTCTAATAGGGCAATGATGATTTCATCTGATCCGTATTGCTCTTGATACTCCAGGTATTCCTTGTATCTGCTGTTGTCTTCTAAAAACCAAATGGACAAAGAATTGTCTATGGCCAATTTTTGTATCGTAGAAAACATTGAAGCAATGATAAACGCAGTTAAAATGATAATGACCGCAATTCTATTTTTGACAATAAAGTATATTAGATTTTTCATTGCTCTAATTGATGTAATTTGTAGGTTTAAATGTTATTTAATGAATCTAAAACATATATTTCAATACGCCTTTATCCTCTGTTTATCTTTTGGGTATATCAAAGCACAAAATTCTTCAGAACAGGTCAATTTTACAAGTGCTAATCCATTTTCATTTAGTGATATCATTCAAAGTCTAGAGCAACAGGAAACTCAAGAAGTATTTGGGCAACTGAGATTCCCTGAAAATGAGCAGCGCCTTACTCAAAAATATCCCCTGATTATTGGGGTTGCTGGTAGCTTAGGATGGAGAGATCATCATTACGATTATCTCAAAATGTATAGAGAACTTGGCTTCGCCACCTTCGAACTCAATAGTTTCAAAAGCCGTGGAATAAACTCAACCGTTGGCTCTCAAGACGAAGTGACCATAGCTGCCATCGTTTTGGATGCCTTTAGAGCAATGGATGAATTAGCAAAACATCCGGATATTGACCCTGGACAAATTTCAATCACAGGTTGGAGTTTAGGTGGAGGAGTTGCCCTATTTACAGCATGGAAACCCTTAGTCGATGTGCTGGGAAAAACCAATCAATTTTCTTCACATCTGTCCTTTTATCCCCCTTGTTTTATAGAACCTGAAAATCTAACCTTTGTTCAAGTCCCAATTAAGATTATGATTGGAGAAATTGATGATTGGACTCCAGCAGCGCCATGCCGAACTTTAGTTGAAGTTCAATCTAAACAAACTGATATCACTCTGGAAGTATTTAAAGATGCTCATCACGGATTTGATAGCACTGAAGAGGTGGTTTTCAATGAAAAAGGCTATAGTTTTAAAAATTGCCTTTTTGAACTTACCCAAGGGGGAGATATTTTGATGAATTACCTCAAACTGCCTATGTCCAGTCCTATAATGCAAAAACTTGGGTTTCTTTTCTGCGTAAAACGAGGGGTGCACATTGGAGGTAATTCAATTGCAAGAGAACAGGCGATGAAATCGGCACGTGCATTTATGCGTGCTCAACTAAAAGCTGTAGAAGTCTATGAATGATTTAAATTGGGCCATTATTGCCCCAGAAGCAGAAGTTTTAAAATGGACAAAAGCCTTTAAGGAAACTGCACCTCATATCAATCTTCGAAACGGGCTCAGTATAAGTGATACTGAAAAAGTCGATGTACTTTTACTGTGGAATCATCCTAATGGAGCATTAAAACCTTTTACAAACGTTAAATTGTATTACTCTCTAGGAGCTGGAGTTGATCACCTTTTAAAAGATGACGGCCTAAATCCAAGTATACCTATCTGTCGTATTGTAGACCCATTACTCTCCTTTTCGATGAGTAATTATATCGTCTTTTCGGTTTTGTATCATCAGCGCAAATGGGATAAATACAGCAGTCATAAACATCAAAAGATATGGGATCACGATTCTGCTTCTGAAGAACAAATAAATATAGGTGTATTAGGCTTGGGTACCTTGGGTCAAGATGCTGCCATAAAACTGGCTCATCTGGGTTTTGAAGTTACAGGATACAGCCCCTCGCCCAAACAAATTGAAGAAATAACTACCTACAACGGCGATCAATTGAAAGCCTTTCTTAAATCGTGTAATGTATTGGTATGCACTGTACCCTACACACCACAAACGCATCAATTGCTGAGTATGCCCTTTTTTGAACAACTCAATCATCCTACCTTTCTTATAAACGTTGCTAGAGGTAAGGTTCAAAATGAACAAGATATTCTCAAAGCCCTTGAATTGGGCTATTTAAGTGGTGCTTTTTTAGATGTCTTTGAAACCGAACCATTATCTGAAGTAAGCCCCCTTTGGACACATCCACAAATACAAATTACACCTCATATTGCCAGCATCACAAACCCTAATGCCGGGGTCAAACAAATCGTTGAAAATAGTGTTCGGCTTCAAAAAAGTGAGAATTTACTACACTTGGTGAATCTTAATAAGGGTTATTAAAACTGAATTAGGAAGAAAAAGGCTCCATTTTAACTTAAGGTTAGGAAAATGTTAATTACTTTTGTTTAAGCACTTTAGCTAAAATAGACCCCTTAAAATTATGGAAACTAAAATTAACTATTCAAAAAAAGCCTGCGCATGCGCAGTTTCTTTAGATTTATTAGGAGATCGTTGGAGTCTAATTATCATTAGAGATTTGTTCTGCGGAAAGTGTACTTTTTCTGAATTTTTAAATGATTCTTCCGAAGGAATAGCCACAAATATTCTTACAGACCGCCTTAAAAAATTACTTTACCTCAATATCATTGATTTCAGAAGGAAAGCTTCTGATCGAAAAGTAAAAGAATACTATTTGACCAATAAAGGCATCGATTTATACCCTGTTATTTTCGAACTTCAGTTATGGAGTTTGAAGCACGTGGAGTTTGAACGTCGTGAGCGAACTAAAGCATTTGTGCATCTAAATGAAAATGAAACCAGTGAGAAGGTCAAGTCAATCTATATTGACAATTATAAAAATCTGCGTTTAAAAAAGTTCGGTTTTTAAGAGTTTAAACGTTCTACTCCATAGCCTCATTACATCCACGGATTTGTTGGGCTTTTTTTGCTCTTAATTTTGAAAGTAAAGCACATCAGTTCCGAGATAACGGTCGTCGTTGTTCATATACCATGCACGAACTTTTGGCATTTTAATCCCTTGAACGACTACTTCTTCTGAGAGAAGAATATACTCGCCATCATTTTTTGATAAGTCGTGATAAAATTGATAATGACGTAATCGAAAATCTTGAGTATCGAAATAGAAATACCACACATCTTTACCTACCTCTTCTTCATAATCAACCCTAAGCTTATAAAACTCTTCACCATGAAAGCTTTCTTTTTCAACCTTTTCAGCGAGAATGGTGCCTGGGTCTTTCATTTTCATTGGTAAACCATATAAGTAGGTGTAGTAGTTTTTCATTTTGGTTGTTCGATCACAGTTCAAACGATGTTTCTCCGCTTCTTTTGGTGTAAAGCGCTCACTGTCGTTTAGTTTGTGTGAACAGTTGCCCTTATCCCAAACACCTTCTATCGTATTATCTGATTGTTCAACAACATACTTAAAATAGCTTTTGTTGAAATCTAAATGAATTTGAGACGTCCGCAAGGGCCTTGAAGGAGTTTCCATTTTAACGGTGAAGGTACCTTTGAACCCTTCCCAATTATTATTGGGATCGTGGTAGGCTATACTGCGGTCTAACACCTCTTGTGCCGAAGGTAATTGAGCGCTTATAAAATGACACCAAAAAAAAACAGGCAGCGTCAATAACGATGTGTAACTAATCCTTTTCATATTTCTAGTTCTTGTGTAACTTGAAATTACTAAAAGTATTTTTCTTAGTGGAGTTAATTAAAATTAAACCTTATAAACCTCAATATCAACCAGAATTTGAACGCTTAAATCGAACCTGGATTGAGAAGTATTTCAAAATGGAGCCACTTGATGAGCAAATTCTAAAATTACCCAACAAATACATCATTGACGCTGGAGGATTTATTTTATTTGCCGAATTGAATGGTAAAATAGTGGGCACAGTAGCCCTAAAGAAGATAACTTCTGACTGTTATGAGTTTACCAAAATGGGGGTGGATTTTGATTATTTGAGAAAAGGTATTGCAGAAAAACTAAGTAAAAAAGCAATAGTTAAGGCTCGTGAAAAGGGAGCCCGAAATTTAATTCTATTTACCAATAGTGCACTTACTCCAGCGATCAGTTTATATGAAAAAGTTGGCTTTAAACAAGTTCCTTTGGTAGATGCTGACTACCTCAGAGCTGATGTAAAAATGGTTCTAAACCTTTAATTATTAATAAAAGGAAGGGACTTTTTTGTCTGAGGTGATTCGACCTTCGATGCTACCTTTATATCTAGATTCTTCTTTGATAATCTCAACTAAACTTAAATTTGCAGTTATACCGTACTGAAGATAGCCCACATAACTCAAGTGCTCTTGTCGTTTGGAGCGCAGAAAATAAATCACTTCATTGGAAAGTTGAAAATCTCCAAGGTAACGTGCGTCAATCAAAAAACCAGAATAAGTGCTATTTAACTTTTCGATTTCATCTGTGCGAAGCTCAACTAAAGAAGAGGTATGTGCCTCAAGCTTATCCCTGTATAACTCAATTTGTCGTTCTTGTTCTTTTAGCCAATTGTTATACACGTATTTAGCTTGCAAGCCTATAGCGAGATTTTCATTTTCAATCAACTCTAAGAGACCCGAACTTTGAAGACTTCTGTACTCTTCTTGATTATCGACAAAAGTGGTGACAATCGTGGTGGCTATTTGCAAGTGAAAACCAATACTGTCTCTAGAGAAGTCCTTTAAATTTTTATGATTCTTTAAAATCCAATCTGAAGACTTAATCGCCAATTTATGAGCCTCTAAGTTAAATTCAAAATCACCTAAATCTTGGGTAATATTTCCTAAAATTCGCACTAGCGCCTGTTCTTTGAGTTGCTCTTTGTAGGACCGTTCTCTTTTGTATTCTACGAAGAAAGAAAGGGAAAGACCGAGGGTAATGATTAAAAATTCCAACCCGTATTTAATGATATTTTTTTTCATAAGATCTTTATTGCTCACTATTTTCTCTCAAATCTTCAATCTCATTTTGGAATTCTAAACTAAAGCGCTGCTTATAATTTTTCCACATTTCCTTGACGTACTTATTGTTTTTGAGATCATCTTCAATAATTCTACGATAGGCTAACCAAGCGTTTTCATCGAATAAACCCATTCGATATTGATAAAAGGAATTATCAAAATCCCTGTAATTAAACGATTGGTATTCAATCATCATATATTCTTCGAAATCAGTTAGTTCTTGATTTCTGGCTATCTTATATCTTGCTTGAACGATCACTTCTTGGTTAAGGTGCATTTTTCCAACCTCCATATCGGTTTCATTTAGTGATTGTCTTATCGATGCCTTTGAAAGTTTGTTATAGGTGTTGACCTCTAATCCTAAAAAAACCAAAGACAAAACGATGGAAATTGCACTTATGACTTCAATGTAGATTCTAAATTTGGCTCGCATTGTTTGTGATTAGTATTGGCGAATAAGTTAATGAATCAGACTGAATATCAAACTACTATTAGCTAAAAAGCACGTGGCACAAGACTAAACTCAGCGCCAAGAGTAAAGCCCAAACTGTAATTTTTGAATCTGCAGGCTGAAATAAGTCTTTGACAGGGTTCATTTGAAACTTTGAACCTAAAACCCCAATGGTAAATCCAATAAAAATGACCCAAAATGCGCGTAAAAAGTAATTGAGGTCTGGAAATATGAATTTGATCAAAAGATTGAGTGGAACGGTCAAGATAAAAGCCGTTAAAATCACCTTGTGCTTTGGCTTTAATAGTAAAATCGCGCTGAGAATCAGAACAACTATTCCACAATTGATAAAATACCTCAATTCATTTAGGGTGTGGGTAAAGGCACTTGTTGGATTTTCAAATTTCAAATACAGCAGGACAAATCCCATTAATAATGCAGTGCATAAACTCATTAGAATGGCATTTCGACCAGCTTGAATTTTCGATGCATCATCAGCCTTTTTATTGATATAAGAACTGTATATATCCACTGACCATAGGGTTGCAATTGAGTTAAAGGTCGAATCCACTGTACTCATCAAAGAAGCGAACAAACTGCAGAGAATAATTCCCTGTACTCCCACTGGCAAGTAGGTCTTCACCAAATAAGGAAAGGCCAAATCAGGCTCGCCTAAACCATCACCCAAGATTCCGTAGAGTGCAATTCCTGGAATGACAATAACAACGGCCATAAGATATTTGATGGTTCCACCGATCATAAATCCTGCTTGAGCATGTTTGAGGCTTTTTGCCGCCAATGCGCGTTGAATGATGGTTTGATTGGCACACCAATAATTGATGTTTAAAAAAAACAATCCCAGCATATGAGTCCAGGGAAGCGTGGGATGCGAGGCGTCCAAATGCAAATGCATTTTTTCAGGTGTCTTAATGTAGAGCTGTTGCCATCCTCCCAATTCTTGTACCGCTACAACGCAGACTATAATTCCTCCTGTAAGTAAAATAGAAAACTGTAAAATATCAGTGCGAACCACAGCGCTCAGTCCTCCTAAATAAGTGTAAAAAGCTGAAAATAAGCCTAAAAACAAGATTAAAACGCCTATTCGATGAATGCGATTATCACTGATAAAAGATAACTGCTCCCCAAAGACGACATCAGCCGCATAGGCACCCCAAAAAAGAGCTGCTCCAAGGGTCACAGTGGCGAAAAGACCAATATTAGCCAATGAATAAAACAAGGCTATTTTCTTTCCCAATTTGATTTGTATAAATTCAGTAATAGTGGTAATCTTTTCTTTGAGATAAAAAGGAATGAAAATTAAAGCACCGAGAAGAATTCCCTGTATGGCATTGATTTCTAGACTAGCTTGAGCCAAACCGTATAAGTAGGCTGACCCCATCATTCCCAGAAATTGATAGCCATTGATATTTGTGGCAACCGTTGAAAGCGCTATAGAATACCATTTTAGATTTCGGTTGCTGAGAAAATAGGCTTCTGAACTCTGCACTTGTCCGCTAGAAGAGCGCAGTGCCAGTATCAAAATCAGTCCGAAATAACAAAGTACAATGATTAAATCAAGCATGGTTTACAATCGTTTTGCGCTGCCTAAGGGCGTTTGAGGAAGCGCTTTGGGTTTTCTGTTCATTTCTTCATTTAATGCACAGATTTGAAAGCGTGGAAGCACGTATTTTGCGAATAAATCACATTCATCGTAATGCGGATAACCAGATAGAATAAAGGCTTCAAAGCCCATTTCTATATAACCTTTTAACTTTTTATATACCTGATCGGGGTTTCCCACAATTGCAGCTCCACATCCAGAACGCGCCAATCCTATGCCTGTCCAAAGGTGGTCTTCAACAAAATAATCTGATGAAGACTTTTCTCGAAGTTCTTTTTGTTTGGCTACTCCATATGATTTTGAATCCAAGGCTCGATTTCTGATTTTCGCTCCTTCATCTAAATCTAATTTTGACAATAATTTTCTAGAATAGGCAATAGCTTCTTCTTCTGTCTCACGAACAATGACATGAATACGAAGACCAAATCGAATAGATCTTTTATATACCGCACATTTGCGTCTCAATTTTTCTATTTGCTTTTTGAGTCCTTCTTCTTGATCTGGCCACATCAAATAAACATCGCAAAATTCGGCGCAGAGTTCAACTCCAGCATCAGAATAACCCCCAAAATACAAAAGCGGTCCTCCGTTTTGTTGATAGGGTTTTACAGGGGCTGTGTCTAATTCCAATTGGTAAAAATCACCCTTGAATGATAGGTGTTCCTGGGTCCATGACTGTTTGAGAATTTGAATAACCTCTCTGGATTTAGCATAGCGTTGTTCAGAGGCCAATTGCGTTCCAGGAAGATCTGAGGAAATAATATTAATGGTTAAGCGACCTTTTAAGATGTGGTCTAAGGTAGCAATTGCCCTCGCTAACATCGGAGGATGAATTTCACCGCATCGCACAGCAGCCAAAAAATTGATTTGATCGGTTAAAGGAGCCATTGCCGAAACAAAAGATAGGGTGTCTTGACCGACCTGGTAGGATGATGGGCAAAGTATATTTCGATAGCCTCGCTTGTCTGCTAAGGCAGCTATTCTCGAAGTGTTTTCCCAAGTACTCTTATACAAGTCGTTCCGATTGCCCAGTAAATCATCGTCTCCATTACAAAGTGGGGCGAACCAAGCAATTTCAACTTTCTTATCTGCCATAGCTGGCAAATTATTAAAAATATAGGAGCTATTAATGGATAAACTTTAAAATGGCTTGCTCGCAGTTTTTATGAATTTGTTATCTTAAGACAAAAAAATTGAAAGAGAAACACGTTTGCATTATCGGTGCAGGACCCTCTGGTATCACCGCTTTAAAAAATATTTTAGACGAGAATCTCAAAGCTACTTGTTTTGATTTTGATAGCGATGTAGGAGGTAATTGGATTTACAGCGAAAAAGAGGGGCACTCTAGTGTGTTTGAAACCACTCACATCATCAGTTCTAAAAGCTTGTCTCAGTATGAGGATTTTCCATTTGATGAGCATGTTTCAGACTACCCTTCTCACGACGAGTTAAGAGTGTACTTTCAAAAATATGCAAAGTATTTTGATCTTTATCCACACATTGAATTCAATACGCTAGTAGTCTCCTGTGAATTGAATGATGAGAAGCATTGGGAGATTTTGACTGAACAGAACGGCGTCAAAAAAAATCATTGTTTTACCGACTTAATTGTGTGTAATGGACATCACTGGAAACCAAAGTATCCCAATTATCCTGGAGAATTTGAAGGAAAACTGCTGCACTCGCATCAATTTAAAAAAGCCACCCCGTTTAAAGATCAAAAAGTCTTAGTGATTGGCGGAGGTAATTCTGCCTGTGATGTAGCAGTTGAAACCAGCAGAGTAAGTTCAAAAACAGCTATTAGTTGGAGACGTGGATATCGAATATTACCCAAATTTATTATGGGTAAACCCTCAGATGTTGTGGCATCTTCAATGACCGCTTTACCAATTGCCTTTCGAAATTTTGTCGCTGGTATACTTGTGCGGCTGGCTATTGGATCCAATAGTTGGTATGGACTGCCAAAGGTTACTCACAAGTTTGGAGCTACGCATCCCACCATCAACAGTGAATTGTTGTATAAGATTAGACACGGCAAGGTTCAACCCCGAGGTGATATCGATCGCTTTGAGGGGCAGAACGTGGTTTTTAAAAATGGGGTGAAAGAAGTTTACGATGCTGTGATTGCATGTACAGGTTATATTCTTTCTCATCCCTTCTTTGACAAAAACTTTATCGATTACAGTAAAGGCGAGGTTCCACTCTATTTAAAAATGTTCCATCCTGAGATTCGAAACATCTATTTTATTGGGATGTTTCAGCCCTTAGGTTGCATTTGGCCAGGTGCAGAGCAACAAAGTAAATTAGCCGCAGCTGCGATCACAGGAAAGTGGAAAATTCCGAAGAATATAAAATCCCTTTGTGAAAAAGAAGTCCAAAACCCTCACATGAAACAAATTGAAACCTCAAGACATACCATTACGGTTGATTTCCATAAGTTTCTTAGGGCCTTAAAAAAACAACTTAAAACTGTTTCATGAAAATAGACCACGCCATTGTATTTGGAGCGACCGGGCTCATCGGTTCTCTTCTATTAAAGCTATTAGTTGAAGACAATGAGGTTTCAAAAATCACAGCTATTACAAGAAGAGAAATGCATGAGGCTGATCCGAAAGTCAAGTATAAAAAAATAGATTTTTCGAATACTGACCAATTACAAGCTTGTATTATTGAGAGCTCCCATGTATTCTCGGCCATAGGAACAACTCAGGCTCAAGTAAAAGGCAATAAAGATTTGTACCGAAGTATAGATTTTGATATAACTTGTAAGGTGGCTGAAGCTTGTGCCAAAAATTCAGCTGAATTATTTCAATTTGTTTCTTCCAGCGGTGCTGATTCTAAAAGCACAAACTTCTATCTCAAGTTAAAAGGGGAAATTGAAGATGCTGTCATGCAAACTGACGTCAAGTCTTTGAGAATTTACCGACCAGGTCTACTTATGGGGCAAAGAAAAGAATATCGTTTCGGTGAAAGAATAGCACAGTTTTTAATGCCTAAACTTACATGGCTTTTACCTGCTGCCTATGGACCGGTACAGGCCTTGAGTGTGGCAGCTCAAATGTTAGCAATGTCTAAGTCAAATACCACTGGCAAAAAAATCATTGAAAACGAAGAAATTTTAAACTTTGAAGGGCAGCAACAGTTATGATTTCTCTTTTTAAAAAATTGTTTTTTTACTTCTTATTATTCACAGGAGTCATTCTTTCTACCTCGCATCTGGGAAATGATTTTATCGAAATCTCAGACGAAGAAGCCTACCTATTTACCATAGGTTTTTGTTGCTTGGTCGCTTTTATATTAGAATACCTCTTACCCAAAATTAAAATTTAAAAATGATCAACAGGAGCTTACCTCAAGACGAGAAATGGAATGTGATTACCCACGGCCTTGGCGCAATCATAAGTACGATTCTGGTGGTTTACTATTATCTACACTTAAATTTTACCGACCCTTCTGTTCATCTGGCCTATTTGATTTACGGTTTTTCGTTAGTGTTTTTGTTTTCTGTATCAGCCCTATATCACAGTGTGGAGGATGCCCGTAAATCGACATGGCAAAAAATTGATCACATCGCTATATACCTATTGATTGCAGGAACTTACACACCTGTGAGCATGAGTTTACTTCAAGAAACCTCTGGAAAATTACTACTTACTTTGGTATGGAGTATAGCGCTAATCGGTACGATCTACAAGCTTTTTTTTATTGGCAGATTTAAGCGTTTATCCCTATTTCTATACCTGGCTATGGGATGGATGGTCGTTTTTGATTTTAATAATGTACTGCAAGTCTTTCCTGAGACCGCATTAAACTACCTCATATTAGGAGGTGTTTTCTATAGTGTAGGCACCATTTTTTACAGTTGGAGAAGCTGGTATTATCACCATGTTGTATGGCACTTATGGGTGCTTGCCGGTGCTTTTGCTCACTTTCAAATGGTGCGTATTATTCTAGAAAACGCCCTTTAAAAGTTATTTTTTCATAGAGGCCAATCCACTGCATTAAAGTACAGATACACCTTTAACTTTTACCACAGGCCCGTCAATATCTCTCTGACTCTTATTGGTATAAGAATAGATCCATGTCCGTTGACAGCCCAATTATAGTCATTAATTATTACCAAGATTTTTATTTATAATTCAACAATGTTTTAATACTGCTGTTCGATTAATAAATTAAATTTCATTTTGACAAAGAACTTTATTCGTGATTGTAACATATTTGTTGATTAAAAGTCTAAGCTAACGACAACAGCGCGCAAAAATTATGTTTATTATCGATGATTTGTCTATCCTGACGTTGTAAAGATTAACACAGGATAATTTGTCATAAAATTCTTCGTTTATCAATAAATCACAAAAGATAATTTTCTAAAATTTAAATTCGCGGTATTCTGAAAGAATTGAACTTTAAGTTATTCTCATAGCTTTTAGCAAATTTTTTGTACATTATTAATAATAGTTTTTTTGAAGTGATTCAAGTATTTTTATTTGCATCTGAGCACAAAAATCACTCAACTAATTAAAATGAATAATAGAAGAGAATTTATCAAAAAGATGTCTAAAATTGGGATTGGTTCTCAATTTATTTTTAGTACCCCTCTCGATCTAATTGCAAATAATAGGTCAAAAATATCACCAAACGACAAAATTAATTTTGGAGTAATCGGATGCAATGGAATGGGATGGGAAGATATGAAGTCCATTTTAAAAAACAGCGAAACTGACTGCATTGCTCTTTGCGATATCGATGACACAGTTCTTGAAGAACGATCAGAAAATGTAGAACATATAACTGGGAAAAAACCTAAACTCTACAAAGATTATAGAAAGTTGTTGGAAAACAAGGATATTGATGCAATTGTCATTGGAACTCCTGATCATTGGCACTGTCTAAATTTAGTTGATTCTCTGAATGCAGGCAAACATGTGTACTGTGAAAAACCTATTTCAAATTCAATTAAAGAAGCTGAGATAATGTTACAAACTTCAATTGAATCTAAAAAATGTGTTCAAGTAGGACAGTGGCAAAGGAGTGGAGGACAATACAAAGAGGCCATGAATTATTTGTGGTTAGGAAATATAGGAAAAGTAAGATTAGTCAAAGCATGGGCCTACCAGGGTTCGTACGGGTGGGTAGACAACTTAAAAGATTCTAAAACACCTAAAGGAGTTGATTATAATATGTGGTTAGGTCCTGCTCCTTTGAGAAAATTTAATAAAAATAGATTCCATGGAAGTTTTAGATTTTATTGGGATTATGCTGGAGGATTGATGACTGACTGGGGAGTTCACGAAATTGACATTGCACTATGGGGTATGATGGCTAAAAATCCAATATCAATTTCTGCCGCTGGAGGTAAATTTGCCTATCCTAATCAAAATACAGACACTCCAGATTCTCTTCAAACTATTTTTGAGTATAAAGATTTTACAATTCTATGGGAACATTTTAGTGGAATAGATGGAGGAAACTATGGGCTTGACGAAGGAATAGCATTTATTGGAAGTAAAGGTACCATCATTGTCAATAGAACTGGATGGGAGGTAATTCCAGAAAAGAATTACCGTGATGGCAATAAATTATATATGAAAGAAGTTTCAAGAACCACATTTAATTGGGAAGAAGTTCAGAATAAATATGGTAATGCTCTTGATTTACATACGAAGAACTTTATAGATGGTATTAAAAAAAATGATCCGTCAATTCTAAATTGTGGAATTGAGAATGGAAGCCAAGCATCAAAAGTTGCCCACATGGGTAATGTCGCTTTTAGGAGTGGGTCAAAAATCAAATGGAACGAAGAAAAAAGTAATTTTGATAATTCCACAGCTAATGATCTGATAATTCCAAAATATAATAACGGCTGGAAACTACCTTCTTTGTGACTTCCAGCTCTAAATTGTAAAATACATTTGCTTAAAAAATATAAACCTGCTTTTTTGTAGAGTTTATTAGTCTTTTTTATAAAACCAATTCCTTTGAAATTTTAAATAATCCTTGCTAAAAACATTAATTGATTAAAAGTTAACTAAATTAGAAAACAAGGATATCTATAAATTGTATATTTCATTTTAATGTTTAAAACTGTACTCTAAAAAGTTTCGGCAAAATTTTGAGATTAAATTGTCAAAAATTTTGAATTTCTCACCTTTAAAGATAAAAAAACACAAAAAAAGTAGTTCAGTTAGATAACTTTTATCTTTAAAATGTCCATCTATGCACCAAAAAGTAACTTAGCACAGACTAAGATTTTGACAAATAAAAAATCATTTTGTCATAAACCTCCAATACTCCCTATTGGTATGCAATAGAGGTAAATTCAAAAGTGTTAAAAATAAAAGAGAATTGGTAGATGTATTCTGATGTAATTTAACTTCTAATACTAAATGGGAGATACTAAATGGGTGGTAGGTCTTGTATATAAATTTTATATATAATTTCATTTAAATAACTAATTAGTTGGATTTATATAATAGAAAATTAATGACTGCTAAATTTTTAAAATTATCTAGCTAACTTTAAATATGATTCGAAAATTAGTTTTTTTTGCTCTTATTTTTAATCATTCATTTATTTTTTCTCAAAATATTGTAAATGTTGATTCTATTATTAAAGCTGATAATTTTAAAGTATATAAAAATATCAGATACGGTACAGATAAAAAAAATAAACTTGACTTATGGATTGCAAGCAGTGAATTAAAAACTCCATTTGTTATTTATATTCATGGAGGAGGGTTTGGGTCAGGAAATAAAAATGCTGCCTATTCTAAGGATAATTTTAAAAGAATTAAGAGACTATTAGAAAACAACATTTCATTTGCTACAATTGATTATAGATTTAAAAATAATGATGACTTTTTATTGACATCATTTAACGATGCCAAGAGAGCAGTACAATATTTAAAATTTTATAGTGATGAATTTAACCTGTTGAAAAGTAAAGTAGCTCTGATGGGAGTTTCTGCTGGAGCAACTTCATCTTTATGGATTGGATTGCAAGATGATTTATCAAATAAAAAAAGTAAAGATCTAGTCCTCCATGAATCCACAAAAATTTCTTGTATAGTTGGAGTTGCTGCAGCTCATTCATTAAATTTAAAAAGATGGAAAGATATGGCCAAAGTTGACGAAGCATATTTAAAATCTATTTTTGAAAAGTATCTTGGAAAGATGGATACTGAAAAATGGATGGAAAGATCTTTTAATAAA
>MDTC01077332.1_pt1 | contig 41692 bp, 32 predicted proteins | sample 811181 | NCBI WGS metagenome assembly MDTC01 (sample SAMN05326644, study PRJNA326480) | marine metagenome | isolation source: seawater | place: Pacific Ocean: North | collected 2011
AGAACAAGAACAAGAACAAGAACAAGAACAAGAACAAGAACAAGAACAAGAACAAGAACAAGGGCAGACCACGGCTCAGGCGCAAAGTCGACCAACGTCAAAACGGGCGGATGAGTCCATCGGTGTTCGGCTCAACCGCGCGCGACTTGCACTCGGCCTGTCCATACGTGAGGTTGGCCAAGCGCTCAATATTGACGAGACCATCACGCAGCAAATTCTTGAGACCGGTCGGCGTGTACCTGCAAGCCGAGCCATCCGAGTCGAAGCTAAGTTACAGCAATGGGAATCCCGGTTGACCGCTCAAGATTCATAGGGTTTCTCAATGTGGGTAGAGCGGCATCTCGTCTTTCTCGTTCAGGCGCTAGTCGCGCCGCACGCGCGCGCTTGCGCACGAGGGCGCGCTAGAATATGGTGCCCCGATGAATAAGCGGCCGAAAAAAGAAAGTTTTCCAGCGATCGACGGCTTGGAATGCATAAAGCGTATCAGTGGCGGCACAGGCTTTAGCCGGTTCGAAGCACGCATGCCCGCGACAGGCGTTGTCGGTGAACTGGTCACAATCGATTCGCCGGATGAACTCGACACCAGCTGGATTCAATCGCTTGTCCAGACCGAAGATAATCCTTGGCCACCCATTATCATGAGTGAGAAAGGGATCCCGGCCTGGATCCTTTTCGAGATGACACCTGGAGACCCGCTTGATAAAGCGCTCGCAAGACCGTCTGGGACGGTTCAACGTCTAGAGGCCTTGAGCATTTCGGTTCAATGCTGGGTCCTCATTGCGCGAACTCACGCCCGCGGAATTGGCCATGGGAAAGTCTCGGCGTCCGCCTTTAGACTCGCTCTAAATGAGGATGGCTATCCGGATGTCCGGTTGTCTAATTGGCAGCCACCCACGTCTCGATCAGAGACTGTAAGACAAGCCGATCTCGCCGCCTTATTCGACTTGACGAAAACTCTGCTGAAAGATGACACACGACAGGTTGAAGTCGCCGATTTAGGAATCGGTGAAATGGAAGAGGCAACTGTAGATGAGATGCTCGATGCCATTTTGTCCGGACCTCGACCGGACAGTGCACGGATGGGGCTCGAACGACTCGCACCAATTCTCGAAAAGGCTCTGGCCAGCCGATTTCGAGAAACACAGCAGATCCTGGACTGCGAATCGAGCTTTATCGAAGAAGTTGAGCAACAACGAGTCCGCCTCCGAGAACTTGAGACTCATCAGCGTTTTATCCGAGATTGGCTCTATGTGCGCGATGAACAGATTGAGGTTGCACAAGACACGTTGTCGCGGAGTCAAACTAAACTCCGCGACCTAGACAACCTGCGGATGCGCATCGACCTGTCCATCTCTGCTCTGCATGTCCCATTCCAGCCTGGTTCCGAAACCAGTCATATCGTAGAGCCAAATCAAACCAAATATGATTTGGACGATTTTGGGATTTCCGAAGCACCACCAGAAATCCCAGCGGAACCTGTCGAGTCGTCACTAGCCACGTCAACACAAGCGAGTCAGCCAACGCGAAGCGCTCAATCGCGTTCAGATAATGTGCGCATAGGACTGATACCCGTACTGGCCTTTATCGCAGTTTTAGTCCTCATCGGCGGTCTCACTGGCGCTTGGTTCCTCGAGCAGAGCAAGACACCTGTCGATGACTCAATGGCAGTGGCAGCGTTGAAAAATGAGAAAACAGCCGCCGTAGCCCTCGCGGAGTCTATGCCAGTACCGAATTCAAAGATAATTGCGGAGTCGAATATCAAAATTGAAAAACGCTCAGATGCAGCAATTAGACAAGCTGTGTCCACTGACGCCGATGTGTCACAACGTACACTCAGCCCCACTGCAGGCACAGTGCGCAAAGATGCCGGTCTCAAAACAACAGATAAGGATACCCAGTCAACGACATCAGCCGTAGTCGATGCTGCCCAAGGCCTCGATATGGGCAGTCAAGTCAAACCGCTCAATGCATCTGCACAGTCGGATTCAGCACCTCAAATTGGGTCGCAGAACATGAACATAAACACGCCAGAGGGGATGGTTTTTATAGCTAGAGGTATACTTAAGCTTGGCCTGAATACGGCTCAGGCCGCTCGATTAGAAACCATGTGTAAGGCCAATCGAAATACACCGGCTATGCGAGCGGATTGCTCCGCGATAAAATCGGAAATTAGAGATGATGAATTAGTCATCGATAGATTCTTTTTGGATACCTACGAGGTTGCACAAGGGAAATTTGAAGACTGCATTAAATCAGGGATTTGTCAGCAAAGACGGCCATACTTCGATGTGAGTCATTTTCCGGCGACTGGCGTGAGTTTTATCAATGCAAAGCGCTACTGCACCTTTGCCAAAAAGCGGCTCCCAACCATTGAAGAGCTCCAATATGCAACGCGCGGACCGGGGGGTGACAGAATCTACCCATGGGGTGATGAATCACCCAATGACCCAAAAATAAAGCGGGCTAACTTGGGTCAATTCAGAGGCGAATCTGAAGCCCCTAATTCAATAGACGGTTTTAAATATGCGGCGCCCGTAAAAGCATTTGCTGACGTGGATAGCCCGTTCGGAGCAATCAACCTGGCTGGTAATGTCCGCGAATGGACGCAGTCTAAATCCACTCGAGGCATGTATGCCTTTGGTGGTGGCTGGATCTCAGCCAGCGATCGTCTCCGGGTCACGCGGAAAGACGATCTGACAAAAAACATGGCTCGCGGTGATCTTGGCTTTCGCTGTGCGCGCTCTATAGGACCGAAGAAATGAACGAAATAGGTCTCGAGGAACTCAGCCAAGCCTGGCTGGATGCCCAATCGGGCTCAGGTCGCTTGATTCATATTGTCAGCGGTGTGGGGACTGGAAAATCCAACCTACTTGCCCACTTTGTCGACGATGCATCAGCTGCCGACGGCCAGGCTGCAATCGTCTCGATTCGATGTGGCGATAGAGCGCTTGTGCGCCCGTCAGATCACGGCGAACTTGAGGAGTTGGTGGCTCGTCTAGCAGAGGGTGTACGGGTCATAGAATGGGGTATGAATGGGGCCGACAAGGATGCCGCGATTCCATGGCTCTTGCCCGGCATCGACTTTTTACATGCGGCCACTCATGTGTCGGCGCTCCCCTCTGTTCCGAGCCAAACACCACCTCCGTCCCGTGCCGAAATTCACGCTGGTCTCTTAATGGATGTCGCCCGGCACCATCCAATCTTAATGGTCATTGACGATATCCACCGAATTGACACGGCATCAAAGGCGCTTCTCGATGTTCTTGAAAAAGCATTTGCCATTGAATCGGACGTCAAATTATTGCTGGTTTGCGCCAGTTCGACACCACTCAGCAACTCGAAGTCGAACGCCACATCCCCGACAATTCCCGAGGCATCGTATACCATAGCTCAGCTTAAAGATGCCGCTCTCGCAGAGATCTTGACCAACGGATTGAGTCATAGGGTCAAACTCAGTGAAGCACACGAAATTGAACTTTCGGATAAGATAAACGGGAATCCACTCGTCGCACATGCGTTGGTCGATCATCTCAATCGGATCACCATCTTAAAGCGTGGTCGAGACGGCAAGACCAAAGGTACCGCCGGGCTGACAGGTGAGGCTTTCGACGGACTTTGGTCTTTGGCTGTCGGCCAACTTCCCAAACTCCGTGCAGATGTCCAAGCCGATCTTCAGACAGCGGCGCTGGTCGGCCAGCACTTCACTACAGAATTGATGGCGCGTATATGGTCTGTCCCAGACGCCGCCGCCGCCCTGCGAATTGAACTGCTCACGCGTACCGGTCTTATCAGACCCGAAGCAGATGGTTGGGCATTTCTCTCCGAGGAATTGGCTGGGCAATGGACCGACCTAATGGATCCGAACGACAGAGATGAATTACACGTTCGGATTGCAACAATATTGAGACTTGATGCCCGAATGACAGGACCCCTGGGAGATGGCCAGGTCGCAGGTGTCGACGTCACAGAGACCTGGAGCGAGTCTCGATATCGAGACCGGACCCGCCGGGCGACCACAGAATCATTATGGGCCACGGCCGGACACTTTTCGGCAGCTGGCCGACATGGTGACGCGGCTGAAGCTGCTGTGACCTATGTTGAAAGCCTATTCGATTTAGATGGTGGGCCAGGTCTATTGTACGGACAGCATGGCAGACAGAGAGATCGTGAAAGGCGCCACCGCATTTATGCAGCATTGACTGAGGCTGACGCTCAATTAAACTTGGCGGAACGATTTGAGAACACTCATACACTCAATCACAGTCTTGCAGACATTCGCGTCCGTATGCTCAGTGTGAAGAGTCGATTTAAAGCGATCATGGGTGATTTTGCCGAAGCCCGTGCAACAGCTGATATGGCGCTCGGCCTAGCGGTTCGCATGGAACAAGAAACTGTTCGGCTCGAAGCCCTTCGAGTCTACTTAGAAGTCTGCTACGCATCTGGAGACACGAATGCAGCACGAGCCGCTTTAGTCCGAATTCTTGATGCCCTTAATCTCTGTTCGCCCGCGCTTGCACTGCCCGTTTATGTTTGGTTATCGGAGGCATTCGCTAAGTGGGAGTGGCCTGGACTCCATGGACGCTTATTTCCCTTTATTCTCGATCAAGCACAAGCCATTGGGGGCGTTCGCGAAGGCATTCAAATCCGAATTGAGTGGCTGGTTGCGCTCATCCAAGTTGGTGATCAAGACGCCGTCGACGATATGCTGAAGGACGCGATCTCGGTCGGTGAGGAACATCAGCAACTTGGTTTTCTCGCAGAATTAATGGTCAAAAGAGCAACTGAGATCATAGAGGTGCGTGTCGATAGCCATTACAATATTCTGAGTGGTGAGTTCTATGTGCCAGACTTGTTTGGCGAAGGTTTCGGGCCGAGCATTCAGCCTCTGAATGACGTTTTGTCTGAATCCATGCAACTGTTAGAATTGGCTCAAGAATTAGCCAGTAACATGGAGGACTCCCTGGTTCAGCTCAGGGTTGCGACAAGTTCCCTAGCGGTGGTCATTGAGACGCGTGAACGACTCACAGATCTGTTGGAGCGATGGATGCCTATCCAAATCGACCAGCAGCCTGTTCGGCTTACAGAGTTGGCCGAATTTCTTGCCCAGGGATTCTTCTCTGTTCAGCATATGGAACATTTGTCTGAGCGAATCATTATTTTGGCTGATGAGCTCAATCTTCATCAAATTCTGGCCGATACAGCTCATGAAGCGCTGGATCGAGAATTGCCCAGTGCCATGGCGCGCTCCGGGACACTGTTTACATTGGCCAAGGAATCCTATGAGCAGGTCGGCGACACATATGGCTTAGCGACCTTAAGTTTGACGGAAGCTCGATATGAGGCCCGTCGGGGTCAAGACCCCATGGATTTTGTCGAGCAGGGTATTGGGATACTCAAAAGCAGTCAGGATCAATGGACTGTCGAACAAGCAGCCTATTTGCATTTGCGCTTCGGCGAAATGCTCTTAGAAGTAGACGACCGCGCAGGAGAAGCCATCGAATACCTAGAGGGATCGATGCGACTCTATGAACGTTCCGGTGACATGGATCATCTTCATGTCGTTGGTGCTATCCTCCATGAAGTCTACCGAAAACAAGGGGATTTAGGACGCTACCGCGCCATCCGAGATCGCTTTCGCAGTCTCGACCAACTCTCGCCCGGTAGCGATCCACTACGCCTCGAAATGCGAATCGAACACCTCCTGGGTATGGCAAGGCAAGAGGCGAACGATGAACGTGCGATCGAAATGGTCGAACACTGCATCCATTTGTTTGGGCGCATGCCGGATGGGACAACTCGAATTGACGAATGCTTTGTGGAAATCAGCAAAATTTGCCGACGCAGGGCCGATGAAGCTGAAACGGAAAACGGCTTTAATGCTTGGCTTGAACGGTCATTAGAATCTGTCCGAATCGCCATTTCAATCAATCGGGGGCTCAACAATTATTATCGGGTTTTCGAAGAACTCCATGAACTGTTCGACGACCTATTGGGTCTGAGTATGTTCGAGGAGTACCTTCGGGTCCGGGCTGAAAATCGGGAAATGGCCTTCGCGGTTGGCAATATTGGCGAACTACTCTACTTGTTTGAAGAGCACCTGCACTACGATGCAGATCGTGAGACATCAGCAATTCGTCTACCCGAAGTAAGAAGTTTTTACGAAGCCCTGTTTAGATACCTCTTGGGCCTCGGCGCGACCGCAGACGCTCTTTCGATTCAATCAGCATTTGTGAGTTTCTTAATCGCTATAGGTGAGCCGGATTTAGCCACCCGTTATCAGGACCAAAAGTTGCGCTATGATGAATCACCGACGCAAGCATGACGCCAGGGTGAATAAACGTCTAATTAGCCGATGCGCTTGAGACCGTTTCCCTCATCACAATCACTTTAATCTGCCCTGGATATACGCACTCATCTTCGATGGTTGTGGCAATGTCGCTGGCAAGCTTTATTGCAGCTTGGTCGTTGACACGCTTTGGCGTCACTTCAAGGCGCACTTCGCGCCCCCCTTGAATCACGTACGCTCGTCGAACACCACGGTCACGAAAGCGCTCGCAAATAGCCTCTATATCATCGACCCGCTGCGTGTACGATTCCAGCGTCTCGCGACGCGCACCGGGTCGCGCTCCACTGAGCGCATCGGCAGCCGCGACCAAATGGGCCAGGGCTGTCGAAGGCTTCTCATCATTGTGATGTGCTGCAATCGGATGGACAATATCGGAATCTTCGCCGTGGTCGGCAGCAAATGCAGCACCCGAAACAGCGTGGCTTCCGCATGCCTCAGTCTCGGCCCAAAGAACCTTACCGATATCGTGCAACAAAGCGGCTCGATGGGCCATCCGCACGTCCAGGCCCATCTCCTCGGCCATCATCCCACATAGATGTGCTGTCTCGATGGCATGCTGCCATTGATTCTGTGTATAACTTGTTCTGTAGAGCAGCTTGCCAACCAAGTGAAGAATGTCGGGGTTCACATTTTTCAGGTTCAAAATTCTGGCTGCCCGTCGACCCGCATCGCGAACGATCTTGTCCAAATTGACTTTTGATTTCTCTGAAAAGGTCTTCGCCGATGATTCCGAAATGTCGCCTGAGCGAACCATTTTCTCATACGCTAAACGGCCCACTTCCCGCGTGTATGGATCGGGGGCTTGCATGAAGAACACCCCCTCGCCTTGATTAATAAATTCGACTTCTGTCTCATCGAAAATCGCTTGAAGTACGGACGCGTCATCACTGAGTATGCGGTCTTGCTGATTTTTTTTAGTCGGCAGACTGACTGTCGAGACCAATCGGTTGGCCGACAATGGCATACCATACCGTTGACAGGCGATGTCAATGAGTCGCTTAGCCTCGTACTCGCTTTTGCCAACAATGCTGGTGATTAAACTCTTAGCCGCTTTTTGCGAAGTGACCTGAGCCCGGTCGATAAACTCGTGTGTTAGGTCTTCTAGGGCACCTTCAGAGGTGTCGCCAGCCGATTGCTCAACGGTCTCCGTGAAGAGGCTTTCCAAGCGCTTTATTTCGTCTTTAATGCCTTCAATCGACGAGCGTTTTTCCTTGATGGTCGCAAAACGCTCAGCCAAGTCATCATTGCGTTCTTTAATGCCCGAAAAACGACGATCAAGATTCGCCTTACGCTTTTCCAAATTAGCCTGATCATCATCAAGCTCTTTTTCGCGTCTGGTCAGCTGCTTTTGAAGGCGGTCGCGAAGGACTTCAGCGCGTGCGGCACCCTTCGGCTGGTCGCCGGTCCGATGAGAGACGAGCTGACCTGCGCCCGACGCACTCCGCCGCTCGATTTCATCCCTGAGTTGCTGGCGCTTCCGGCGATCGTTTAAAACAACAGCCCCGGCTGCGACGGCTGCACTGGCTGCAGCGGTTGCAATGATCATGTTGTCTCCTTATCTCCACTCGGCTTACGCTCAGTTCGGATCATGGGCCCAAACGTAGCAATCCAACTCATGCACGCAAACCATATGATACCCTACGCCCTATATTGTGTCGATGTGGCTCGCCCGACGCAAATATTTATGGCCGATTAAATCACCTATGGGCTGCCGGAGAGTACGAAATAACCAACAATTGCCGCTAGGGCAACAGCGCCAACAATAATAATGACTTTCTTGTCTGGCCCACGACTATCACCGGGCGAAAGGGCAGCACGATTGCCGTTAGTTCCTTGAGAATTCGGCACATTCAGAGAAAATTTTTCACGGATTTGAGAGTCTAAAGTGCCGTCTTCGGGTTTATAGTTCTCCTCAAGGTCATCGAGGACGACATTACCGATATTATCGATATGGTCGGGATCTTGGGCGGCCATAAACCACTGTGTCTCGCGAAACTTTCCTGGCGCGGGCGGTTCTAAAGCGGGCATCGATGCAAATGTTTCTTCGATGGGAGACGCCGGCTGTGATGAGTCGCCCTTAGCGGGCATTGAGGAGACTTTTAAATCGAACGACGTTGACTGAATTTCCGGAGAGGGCGCGTACTCTTTAGACGGCTGTTCTTCCGGTGTTTGCATCGTCTCCGGTGGCGCTTTTTTCTGGGCTGCGCTTGCGGCAACGGAGTCTTTTGGCTGACGAACCGGCTCCGGTGCCGAATCGTGCATCGTTGCCCCATTATCTTTTGGGGCAGGCTCTGTTTGAACAGGATTTGACGGCTGTTCAAGAGCAACCGTTTGGTTCAAATTTGCTGCTGCAGCGCGAGCAGGCCGGACATCAAATCCGCAGACGCCACAGAAGTTTGATGAATCTGGTACGTCGCTCGCGCAATTCGGACATTTCATATTCCGTTTCCTCGCCATCTGATCTGTGACAAAGCGTCCGCCAAAACGTACGAACGGGTCACAGCTTACAATCTATTGGACGTTTTGACCCGAATATTTTTAAGGCCATCCCGAATTCGTCTGCTCCCACTACACGTGGACGCAATAACATACAGGCGTCAAACACGTAAGTCATCTCCACACTCACCAACCAACCATCTCACCTCTGCGTAGCGGCCCCCTGGATGATGGCCGCAACCACACTCTGATCGGCCAGGGTTGAGATGTCACCCAGAGCATCGGTTTGACCTTCGGCTACTTTTCTTAAAATCCGACGCATGACTTTTCCAGAGCGGGTTTTTGGCAAACCTGGAACTGATTGGAATCGGTCAACTCGAGCGTGCGCACCTATGGCTGTGCGTACAGTTTGGTTTAGTTGATCAATGGGTACATTGCCGTTATTTGAGTTTAGGACAACGAAAGCGTAGACGCCCTGACCCTTAATGGCATGGGGATACCCCACAACCGCTGCCTCGGCCACTGCGTCGTTTGACACCAGAGCGGCTTCGAACTCAGCTGTACCCATACGATGGCCAGACACATTGAGGACATCGTCAATACGACCCGTAATCCAGTAATAGCCATCATCATCTCGACGACACCCATCACCTGTAAAATAAAGACCCGGATAGGTACTAAAGTAGGTTTGGACAAAGCGTGCATGATCGCCCCATACGGTCCGAGCTTGACCCGGCCAGGAATGCTCGAGGCACAAATGTCCCTGAGCTGGGCCCGCCCTCGTTTTTTGGGTTGCGGGGTCTATCAAGACGGGTCGAATACCCGGCAGCGGCAAGGTCGCAGACCCCGCCTTGGTGGGTGTGGCGGATGCCACGGGTGCAATACAGATTCCGCCGGTCTCCGTCTGCCACCACGTGTCCACAATATTACAACGATTTTTACCAACGACGCTGTAGTACCATTCCCATGCGTCCGGATTGATGGGCTCCCCCACAGTACCAAGTACACGTAAGCTGCTGATGTCATATTTGTCGACTGGTTCTTCCCCATGTGCAGCAAGAGCGCGTATGGCGGTCGGGGCCGTATAGAATATTGAGACTTTGTGACGCTCCACTAGGTCCCAGTACCGGCCTGCATCGGGGTACAACGGTGTCGACTCAAACATCAGCGAGGTCGCCCCGTTGGCGAGCGGTCCGTAAACGATGTAGCTGTGACCGGTAATCCAGCCGACGTCTGCGACGCATGCGTACACATCATCTGGCCTTAAATCAAAGACCGTGCGATGCGTGTAGGCCGTGTATGTCAGATAGCCTGCACACGTATGAACCAAACCTTTAGGGCGCCCTGTTGATCCCGATGTGTACAAGATAAAGAGTGGATGTTCCGAATGGACATATTCCGGTCCACTGACCATGTCTGTGCCGTCGACTACGGCTTCGTGCCACCAAACATCCCGGTTGTCTACCCATCCGACCTCGATACCGGTACGCCGGTAGACCAATACGCTTTGGACTAAATCGGTCTTTGCCAGAGCATCATCCACAGTCGCTTTCAAAGGGATCGGCCTGCCACCTCGAAGGCCCTGGTCTTGAGTAATGACCAGTTTAGCACCGCAATCGTCGATTCGATCGCGGAGTGCTTCCGATGAAAATCCGCCGAAAACGACTGAATGGACAGCGCCTATTCTGGCACAAGCCAGCATGGCCACTGCGGCTTCAGGGACCATGCCCATGTAGATAATGACACGATCGCCGCTGCATACCCCTAAGCGTCTCAGAGCAGCCGCTGCCCGACAAACCTCCGCGTGCAGTTCGCGATAGGTCAGCGTCCGACCATCGCCTGGTTCGTCCCCTTCCCAAATGATGGCCGTCTTATCCGGTTGGCTTCGGACATGTCGGTCCAAACAAGATTCGGTTACGTTTAAACGACCATCTGCAAACCAGCTGAAGGGTTCATGACAAACGGTATGGTAGTCACCCTCTAATCCGACGCTCGGTTCATCCTCCCAGCTCAGCGACTTTTTGGTTTCAGCCAACCAAAAATCATTGGGGTGTTCCACCCATTGGTTCGATACATCGGTATAATCTGACATGCTGCGGATGGGTTGCTGCCCACCATCTCTGACCCGCTGTGGGACGGAGTAAAGTTTAGCCATCGTATGGACCCTGCTTGAGCTGTTATCTTGTCCTAGACAGGACATCAGAACGCAGCATAACCGACAAGTCCGAAATGTCGTCTTGTCTAGGAAAGACTGATTCTGATGAAAATTGTTGGATAAAACCGAGCGGTAGACCTTGACGATGCACTCAAGTTTGACAATGTTAATCGAGTTGGGAATAAATTTGTTAAAGCCATGTGTCTAGTAAGGGACGCAGAGGGCAATACCAAAAGCGATGTTTGGAGGAAATCAATGTCGTACGTGAGTTACCAAACGAGAATGGCCGCCCAAGCGACGGTCAATGAGCGCGTAGAATTTTTAAAGAAAGTCTACGTCCATTTGGGCGGTGCCATCCTCGGTTGGATCGCCCTCATGACCGTGTTGTACAATTCGAGCTTTGGCCAAAATCTAGCCTCCTCATTAGCGAGCAACTGGATCATCCTGATGATCGCCTTTATGGCCGCTGGACACTTTGCATCGAAATGGGCATTCCAAATGGGGAATCCAACGAAGCAATATCTCGGTCTCGGACTGTATGTTGTCGCGCAAGCGGTTATTTTCATGCCCTTACTCATGTACGTGAAAGCCATTGCTGCAGCCAAGGGTGTGCCCGTCACCAACATGATTGGAAGCGCCGGAATCATTACGGGTGTCACCTTTGGTGGGCTGACACTCACGGCGCTGGTCAGCAAGAAGGATTTCTCATTTTTGGGACGCGCTCTTCAGCTTTTAAGCTTTGCCGCTCTGGGCATGATCATCGTCTCATGGGTCTTCAGTGGCGTTCAATTAGGTGACTTCTTCGCCATGGCCATGGTTGTGTTGATGGGCGGTTACGTCTTGTACTACACGTCGACCATCATGCGGCAATTTCCCATCGGCTCCCATGTCGCCGCATCACTTGCCCTATTCTCGACCATCGCCACCATGTTCTACTATGTCCTCATGCTCGTCTCGAGCCGCGATTAACGAACAAACGTGTTTTCGCCCGAGCCGGATGACCTCAAAGAACAAAAGGCTGAAACCTCGGGCGAGCGCGTCTTCATCACGATTTTCACAGGCATTATTTGCGGACTCTTCGCTTTAGAAGTTTTCCAGGACGTCACACCTGCGCGTCTCGCGATGGTGTGGTTTTTCCTTGCCTACTTTGTGCTCACGGCCCTGCATGAAATTGCTCATGCGGTTGTTGCTCGGCTGGTGGGATGGGCTGTTGTGGGTCTGAAAGTGGGAATTGGGCCAGTCATTACCCGTTCGATCTGGCTCGGTGTCCCAGTGGAATGGCGGCTGTTCCCCATTGTTGGTTTAGTGGAAGTCCTGCCCAAAAATCTTCACGCACCTCGACTGAAAAACGCCGCTATCTATGCTGCGGGACCAGGAATCGAATTAGCCATTGCCGCTTTGCTCACTGCGTATCTCGGTTGGGACATCATGTTGGCACCAACAGATTCATACTGGGTTGCGGGCCTTCAGGCGACCGCTTTAGCCGCCGTTTTCGGCGCTGGATTCAATCTGATCCCCTTCTCGCCTCAGCCTGGTGTTGTGACCGACGGATTAGGAATTTGCCTGTCGCCATTTTTGACCGACGACCATTTCAAGCGTCTGATGGTGCAACCCGTTCTAGACCAAGGCCGACATCTGCTGGACATCGGCGATCCCAAAGGCGCTAAGGCACTGTTCAATGACATACTGGTGCAGTTTCCCACGCTCTTAGAGGCGCACATGGGTCTTGCACGAGCCCAAGTTGACCTTGGACACGGCGAATTTGCGCTGATGGAGTTTAGAAACACCGTCCAGGCGCTACCGGATGACGAGCAAGACCGCGGGCGAATGGCGCTTCAGCAACTCCGCGAGTATATCAAGACCAAGCAATGAACCTCAGCTAGTCGTCCATCGCAGCATCGGTTATGTCGAGACCGCTATCGATGATTGCAAAGGCCTCGTCTAGCTGCTTTTCATTGATGCAAAGCGGCGGATTACACATGAAACTGCCCCAGCGCACGAACGTAAATAAGTTGTTAGCCCGAAAGTGCGCACCAAGGGCTTGCATGGCCGGATGCGTCCCGTTGTAAGGCGCCATGCGTGTTCCTGCCTCATCTCTTTGCAGGTCCATCATGCCGAATAAGCCGATTTGCCGAAAGCCTCGAACGGAGGGGTGCTTGTCCTTCATCGCCTGCATGTGCGCACGCATGATCTCGCCCATTTTCGACGCGTTTTCGATTAACTTTTCCTCGTGCATAACGTCGATGACGGCTTCCGCAGTCGCCAGTCCCAAACAATGCGCATTGTAGGTCAGACCACCCCAGAAGACATTCTCCTTAAAGTGGGCGGCGATGGGATCACTGACGGCCATGCAACCCATTGGGGCATAGGAACTCGTCAATCCTTTAGCCATCGTCAGGATATCCGGTACAATGCCCCCATGTTCGAACGCAAACATCTTTCCGGTGCGCCCAAAACCGCACATGACTTCATCGCAGACCAATAAGATCTTGTATTTGTCCAGGAGCGCTCGTAAGCCTGCCAGGTAGCCTGCCGGAGGGGGGAGAATGCCGTTGGTGCCAGTCACCGTTTCAATGAACATGGCCGCGATGGTATCGGGCCCTTCGTAGGTAATGACTTCTTCCAAATACTGGAGATTGCGAGCGACTTTTTCTTCATCGCTGGACCCAAACGAATAATCATATGGATTTGGATCCATGACATGAATGACGCCCGGCATCCCAGGCTCATTCGCCAAGCGTCTCGGATCGCCTGTCAGCTGCATTGTGGCGTTTGTTGCGCCGTGATAACTCCGGTATCGAGCAATAATTTTATTGCGACCGGTGTAGAGTTTTACGGCCTTGATGGCATTCTCGTTGGCTTCAGCACCACCCAATGTGTAAAAAAAAGTGTTGAGATTCCCGGGCACCAATTGACTGAGCTTCCGGCTCACGCGCGCTCGAACTTCCGTTGCAGCTCCGGGCCAGACAAACAAAAGCTGATCAATTTGCGCTTTCATCGCCTCACGAACCTTGGGATGGCCATGCCCAATGTTTACGCTCATTAACTGGCTGTTGAAATCGATGATTTTTTGGCCATCAGGTCCGTACATGTAAATTCCCTCGGCGCGTGCAATAGGCCAAGGGTTTACGTCGTTGCCGCGAGACCAGCTGAACATACTGTGGGTCTTGCACAGCTCAATGATTTCTTGCTCAGTTAAAGATTCGCTCATTTATAGCTCCACCAATTCATCATAGGCTTCTGGTCGTCGGTCGCGGTAGAACTGCCAGACCTTGCGAACTTCATCGATCTCTCCCAAATCGAGATCGGCGATAACCAATTCGTCTTGATCGCGCGATGCCATGGCTTCGAACTGTCCGCGTGGATTCACAAAGTAACTCTGCCCATAAAATTCACCAATATTCCATGGCGCTTCAATACCAACTCGATTGATTGCGCCGATGTAATACGTGTTGGCCACCGCCGCTGCGGGCTGCTCCAGTTTCCAAAGGTATTCCGACAAGCCAGCAACTGTGGCCGACGGATTGAAGACAATTTCTGCACCGTTTAGACCCAAGGCCCGCCAGCCCTCCGGAAAATGTCGATCGTAACAGATGTAAACACCGACTTTAGCATAGGCCGTTTGGAAGACAGGATAGCCGCCATTTCCAGGCTTGAAGAAGAACTTTTCCCAAAACCCAGACGTCTGCGGAATGTGCTGTTTGCGATATTTTCCGAGGTAACTGCCATCTGCATCGATGACGGCTGCTGTGTTGTAGTAGACCCCGCGCATATCCTGTTCGTATATCGGCACCACGATGACCATCGAGTATTTTTTCGCATACTCCTGCATAAGGCGCGTGGTCGGGCCATCTGGAACAGGCTCTGCTGAATCATACCAACGTTTATCTTGGCTTGGACAGTAGTATGGGCCATTAAAAATCTCTTGCAGACACAGGATTTGAACCCCTTTCTGACCGGCTTCATCGATCATGGGTAAGTGCTTATCCAACATCGCCTGTTGAATTTCCGCAACTGGAACAGATTCATCATTGATCGGATTGCTGCATTGTATCAGTCCGCACTTAACGACTTGGCTCATAGAGGGTCCCCTTCAATTGTGACGTCGTAGTCCGCATATGGATTTGACAAACGACTGTAACGTCGTCCAAAAGATGCCGCAAGGGTCCTTAGGCTGTCCAGTAACAGGCACTCAGACTTGCTATCATAATGTACCTGGGGCAAGACTGTACTGCAGCCAACGAGAAGAGCGAGAGCACGTGTCTGAACGTATCGTTGTATTTTCATCGCTCCAAGCGGTCGATGTCCACTTGGTCAGAAGCGTACTGACCCGTGAAGGAATCCCTTCGTTCATTCGCTCCCAGCATATCAGTCCATTGGTCGGCGAAGTGCCCGTTGATGAAGCACGGGTTGAACTCTACGTGTTTCCTCAACATCTCGATTCGGCGCGTCAGGTCATCGATGACGCGGTTAATCAAGACGGACCTGATTGGGTCTGTGAGCAATGTGGAGAGGTTAATCCATGTACTTTCGAAGTGTGCTGGTCCTGCCAGAACGTCCCGAGTCTGTCTGTAAAGAGTCGGTCGTAGGCCGGAGGGCAGTCGAAATATGAAGCGTATGTCCATGACTATCCAAGACACATGGCCGTTTGTCATCGCCATCATGATGGGCGCATGCAACGCTGGAACAAAGGCGGTCTCGGACGAGATGCAGCCCGAGATGACTCTTGGACAGAGCGATTTAGGTATGCGCCTTCTCGATGTGAGCCATCAAAACGACCAAACTCATGCAGCGGATTCAGGACAGGCCGCATCGGTGTGCGACTCAGGCTATCAGGCGCCACAGTCGGTTCCGATCGCAGGTTACCCTGATTTGGTCGAAGCATCCGGCCTCGCAGCATCTAGGCGGATAGAACATCGATATTGGATTCATAACGATTCTGGCCATGAGCCAATCGTCTACAGCGTCGACCAGCAAGGTCGCTTGATGGGTAGACTGACCATACCCGTAAATGCCATCGATTGGGAAGATATGGCCGTCGCGCGCTGTCCAGGCCGGGATGACAGCTGTCTTTGGATCGCCGATATCGGCGATAATCTGAGTCAGCGGTCCGAGGTGTCAATGGTCATTACGCCCGAACCTGATGGGCCTGGTGACCGCGTCGCAGACGAGGTGTGGACGTTAAGAGTTCTCTACGAAGATGGGCCCACTGACGCAGAGGCTGTTTTCGTCGCCAGCGATGGCAGTCGGTTTTGGATTATCGAGAAGGCTGGCGGCCGAAGAATTAAACTCTATGAAAGCCAAGGTACGATTCGAAACGGCGGCCAAGTTGTCATGCGCTCAATTCTCGAATTTGACGCACCGGGCATTGCTATCGAAAGAGGCCGGTTGGTCACAGCGGCTGATTTGCACCCCACTGGGACCCGCGTATTGGTTCGGGTCTACACGGGCACATATGAATATCGCTTGACCGAACCAGAACGGGTATCAGACATCGCCGGTCAAGCACCCGTGACCGTTGCGCTTGGCCCCCTATCTGAAGGCCAAGGCGAAGCGGTTGCTTACAGCGCCGATGGCCGACATGCACTGACCATCTCAGAAGATCCCGAAGGACAAACGCCGCAGCCATTAAACATCTATCGCTGCACTGACCCCTAAAGCTGCGGCTGCTTTATGATAGACGTGACCTAGAACGAAGCGTGAGCGTGACTCCGATAAGCGGAACGGCAAGAATACTGAGGATCAAGATCGCTAATTTTAAATCATCGCGGCCATACACATTGGCCTCGACGAGCCAGGCTGTCTTCGAGAGCTCGACCCCCTTCTCTCGAAACAGCCGGGTCAAACGACCGCTTGGACCTTCCCACCAAACATTACGCAGCACACCTTCGATGGATTTTGAGTTCTGAATGGCATCCAATTCTCTAACTCTGAACTGGAGAATGAGCTCCACGGGCTGGCCTTCGACCCATGTCGGGTGCACCATGGGGACCCAGGTCGTCAGCATCTCTGGATCATCCCCAACGCCAAATTTCTCAGTCACGCTCAAATCAAAAGGAAACGTCGCACCCGTAATCTTGAGATTACGGCTCGCCGGTGCGTATTCTGTTCTGAATGCATCGATATGCGCTTCGAATAATCCATCATCGGTCCCGTGAATAAATAAGGGGGTACATGCGAGGGCAACCGCGACAAACGCGCCCAACATTACACTGGGAATGGCGGCCCATTTGGCGGGCTTAGACCCCAGAACAAGGTATGCTTCGTGTGGATCTAACATCACCAGAGCCACTTTGGGTCGCCTGTCTAGAATCTCGTGGTACAGCTCCATCAATCCGGTCTCTTCATGATCGGAGAATAGCCGCGCGCGACGAAGGGTCTTGCGCTTATCGTAGTAACTGATAATCAATTCGACGCTATCGCGATGCTTTCGATTATCTAAATACACATGCTCGATTGAGTCGATGTCGATATGGAGCTGCTTTAATCCCATTCGCGCCGTCAGAAAACCATCTGAGATACGCGCCTCGATCATGAGAACCGTGTATTGAAACTGGTATATTTTGTCGGCCATTAATTCCACTCTCTGGTCCGCATCTGAACCCGAGTAATCTGGGCTCTGGCATCCGTTTTGCCAATATGACACTGTACCGTCAGGAGGACCCAATGAGCGACCATAATCGTTCTGATTCAGACGCAGAGAGCTTTTTTCTCCGGGAGGGTGAGCTCGTGACTGATACACGAAGTGGGCACACGCGTAGAGACCATGACCGGGGTCTCAATCCCGGGCGTCGCTACAGTGATCACACCCGGGTTCGCCGTCGGTTTATCGATCGGGTTATCGACATGAAAATTCAGGGCATGTCAGCTCTGAGCATCGCTAATATTCTTAACGATGAAGGGTTAAAAACCGCAAACGAAAGCCTGTGGACTGAAGACGCTATCAGCCAGCTGGTCAAGATAGAAGCCGCTCGCGCTAAGCGGGATGCTTGGCGGCCAATTCACAAAACATCGAACGGGCCTGACCATGAGTAAGACGGAGAAAATCATACAGGCGCGTCTGCGCTTACGTGAACGGTTTCTATCAAAAATCAAGTCGAGTCCGTCCATCAGTGACCCGGAGCCAATGGGCAGTGGCCCCCTCAATCGGCACGGAATGCCCCGGCTGCCAATCGATCAATTTGAAACACGGAAATGGCCGGTGCTAGACTTAGGTGTACACCCGGAGATTAGCAAAGAAGCATGGCGCCTAACCCTCGACGGTGCTGTCCAAAAGGACTGCACTCTCACGTGGGCGGACTTAATGAATTTGGAACAGATAAATAATGTTCAAGATTTCCACTGCGTGACCACCTGGAGTCGCTTTGACCTCAACTTCATGGGCGTTCGTTTGAGCACGCTCGCTGCACTGGCCGAACCGCTCCCAGCAGCCGGTTATATCATGTGCCATGGCTTTGATGGCTACACCACAAACCTGCCACTCAGCGAAGCGCTAAAAGACGATGTACTGCTGGTTTCTCAGGTGGATGGTCAACCATTGCCCCGCGAGCATGGAGGGCCTGTCCGAATGGTCGTACCTCAGTTGTATGCCTGGAAGGGTGCTAAGTGGATTCATCGAATTGAATTCATGGCTGAGGACCGCTTGGGCTATTGGGAAACTCGGGGTTATTCGAATACGGCATATCCATGGCGAAATGATCGATACTCGTGATAAGGGCGCTCATGAAATATCATTCAAGTTGGGGGAGGTCAGGCCCATGAAAGTATTGATTGCAGATAAACTTCCGGCGTTTATCGCTGAACGCCTTGAAGAGGCGGGTGCATCAACCCTCTATGAACCGAGTCTAAAAGACGATGCCTTACTCAAGACACTCGTCGAATTCCAACCAGATGCAGTGATCGTTCGCTCGACAAAAATGACGTGTGAACATATCGAGTCTGCAAAGTCACTGCAGCTCATTGTGCGAGCCGGCGCTGGTGTGAATACCATCGATTTAAGTGCTGCCTCCCAGAACGCTGTTTCAGTAGCCAACTGTCCAGGCAAGAACGCCATCGCGGTGGCTGAATTGACCTTGGGTCATATCTTGAATGCCGACCGTCGGATCGCAGACAACGTGGCTGACCTCCAGCGAGGCGTCTGGAGAAAAAAACATTTTGCTCAGGCTCAAGGTCTGGCAGGCCGAGTCATCGGTGTTGTCGGGTGCGGCTCCATCGCCCGAGAGGTGATTAAACGCGCGAGAGCATTCGATATGAAGTTGGCTTGCTATGCACCAGAGCTCGATGACGAACTGGCGTCAGCTCTCGGAGTAGAACGCAAAGACAGTGTCCTAGACTTAGCTAAGGCGGTCTCAATTCTGACTGTTCACGTACCTAAAATGCCATCGACGACCAATCTCATCGATGCCACCGTGATGGCCGCATTGCCAGACAACGCGATCGTGCTCAATACGTCGAGGGGCGGAATTGTTAACGAAGACGCGCTCAAAGACGTAATTCTAAACCGTGGTTTTAGAGCCGGCCTGGATGTTTTCTGCGATGAACCGGCTTCAGATGGTCCATGGTCGAATCAGTTGGCCATGACGCCTGGTGTCTATGGGACCCATCACATTGGGGCATCGACTGAGCAAGCGCAGACAGCTGTCGCCGAAGCGGCGTGTAAGACGATTCTTCACTGGGTCAAAACGGGTGAGGTCGATAACTGCGTCAACATCAAGACGCTTGGGTCCTCAAAAGGCCGCTTGATCGTTCGCCATCTCGATCGAGTCGGTGTGCTGGCCAACCTCCTTGGTTGCTTGAAAGAAGCCAAGTTGAACGTCCAAAACATGAAGAACCTTATTTACTCTGGCGATGAGGCCGCTGCGTGCGCACATATCAATATCAGTGGTCGCGTCTCCGACGACCTTGCTCAGCGACTTCGACAAATCGATGACGTTCTCGACGTAAAGGTCATCGAATTATAGGAGGGCCAAAACCGCCTCAGGGGGTCGGCCTAAAACAGCACGCTCATCACGGATCACAACGGGTCTTTCGATCAATGATGGATGGGACGCCATCGCGTCCACGCATTTGTCGGAGTGAGCTAGGCAATCCCTCAGGCCCAACTCCTTCGCAAGGGGCTCCTTTAGCCGGAGTAAGTCCCGAGGAGCCTTCTCTAGGTAGACAAGAACCGTTCTAATTTCATCTTCTGATGGGCCGTCTTTCAAATAAAGCCGGACCGAGGGACGAATGCCATTGGCCTTGAGTAGGGCCAATGTTTCCCGTGATTTACGACAGCGCGGATTGTGCCAAATCGTCCAATTCATGATACGTCCTCGCGTCACTTAAACAGGGATAAAAATCCGATGGAGATGGAGGGTACATAGGTGATGATCATAACCGAGGCCAATAATAGAAATAGGTACGGGATTATCACTTTGTACAAGCGTGTGATGGGCTGTTCAAAACGAACCGAAGATAAGAATAAATTTAAACCGACTGGTGGCGTGAGAAAACCCAACTCAAGATTGGCGAGAAAAATAATACCCAAATGAACCGGATCAACCCCAAACTGTAATGCGATGGGTGCAATGATCGGTGGCAGAATAACCAATGCAGAATAGATTTCGATAATACTGCCCAAAACAAGCAGCAGTAGATTGAGCATCAACAAGAACATGACTTTTGAGTCAATATTCTCCTGGCACCATTCGAGTAATAAGTCTGGTAGTTCGGCTTCGACCAGACAAAATGCCGATAACCCCATGGCGGCGGCCAGCAGAATTAAGACAGCGCCAACAAGTACCCCGGTTCGAACAAGCACCCCAGGCAATTGCCGAGTTAAATGAATATCCTTGGTGACAAAAACCTGAACCACGACCACGTACGCAGCCGCGAATGCGGCGGCCTCAACCATAGACACTAAGCCGCTGGCAAATAGACCAATGACGATCACGGGGACCGATAATTCCCATTTGGCGGCCCAGGTTGCGTGTATCAATCTGTGCCAATCGAACTCAACGCGCTCCATCTCAACACGGCGGCCGATCACAAGACCATAACCGGCGACAACGAGGGCCATTAACAGTCCAGGAAGTAAGCCCGCAATATAAAGGTCTTCTGCAGCCACCGCTGCACTCGGTCCATCGCCCATACCCATGGCCGTTGGACCTCCAGAGACCACAACAGCATAGATAATCACAGGTAGACTGGGAGGAAAAAGCAGGCCCAAGCTGCTCGACGCAGTCACGTGGCCAAGAGCAAAGCCATCGTCATATCGACTCTCTTTGAGCATGCCGTATGCAAGTCCACCCAGTGCAATAATCGTGACTCCAGACCCACCAGTAAAGGTTGTGAAGACAGCGCAAACACCGGCAACCAGTACGGCAATCCCACCTGGAAGCCATCCGACTAAAGCTTTGAAGAAGGTCACTAACCTCTCCGCAGCTCGGGTTTCCGCGAGAATACAGCCGCATGCGGTCAGCAGTGGGATTGCGGGTATAGTCGGCGACGCAATGAGCTTATAGACTTCGGCGGATACAGCCGACACCGGCGTACCATCGGCCAGGTAAAATAAGACCGCCAAGCCCGCCATGGCTGCAAAAACCGGTGCACCGAGAACAGCAGATACGAGAACCACACCGCTGGCAAACCAAATCCACTGCTCAATGAGTTCAGGATGTTTAATGAGTGTGTATCCACCCCAAGCGATTGCAGCGGCCACAATTTGCCCGAAGATACGCGGGTGCGCTTGCCATACAAATCGGATCGCGATCAGCACGAGTGCAGCGGGCATGATTGATTCGCTGAGCCAATCTGGAATGCCAAACGGTAGGACATCGACCGCCGCACGGCTCTCGGCCATTTGTCGGTTGGCTTTGACGACAAGCCAACTGGACTGAGCCATGATCAAGCTGATGGCGGCCGCAATGCCCATCGCCAAGACATTAAGGGGGGCACCGGCTGGATGGTTCTTGAGAAACTCTGCTGTCGAAAAGCACAAATGCTTCTTGCTTCTCGTGGCCAGCAGCCCCCCAAGAAATGAAAGCCAAAGCACCAGATGGCGCATGTAGTCGGAATGGCCTTCGAGTGCAAAACTGAAGGGGCGACCTATGGCATTGATCAGAGGAAGGACAATAGTCGCGCTGAAAACAGCAACCATGAAGCCGTTTTCGATCCGTTGATGCCAGCGGACAATAGACGACCCCATGGGTTGGGACAAGGTGGATGACATAGCTAACTGCCGCTTCTAATTTGCTTGATTCTTCCGATACGTGTCGAGGTGTCCTTTGACGAGGTCAAACAGATCTTCCGGCACATAGGGGCCACGCAGCGACGCCTTAGAATCGATGGCTAGCTTTCGCCATTCAGCCTCCACATCCGGTGGGGTTTCGTCGACAACTAAGCCTCTTTTCTGCATGGCTTCAATGGCCTTTGCTTCGCCGGGACGGACTTGCTCAATGAGTTTACGCCCATAATTTTCAGCGATGACCTTGAGTTGCTGACGCATGCTCGGCTCAATACGGTCCCAGATTTTCTTATCGACGACGATGGCACCCATCATGGGCGCCCAAGCCAATGACATGAAGTGTGGCGCATGCTGATACCACTGGAACATCAGGGCCGTTTGGGCCGTCGATGGAACCGCCGTAATCAAGCCAGTTTGAAGGCCTGTTGAAATCTCTGTGACAGGCAGCGGCACTGCATTAAAACCTGCCGATTGCCAGAGACCGGTCTGAACCGAATTACCGGCGACAATAAACATTTTCTGTTTAGCACGCTCTGATGGTGGCCCCATGGGCGTTTTCGACAAAAACCGAATCCAACCGGCTTCGCCCCAGCTGAGAATCACGATGCCGTGTTGCTCGTAAATTGCGGCAACTTGAGGACCCAGTTGGCTAATCGCGTAATCTAATTCAGCTGGAGAACGATACGTCGCCGGTATTTGAAAGACATTCACAGCCTTATGAATGGTCGCAAGACCCGCCGATGTAATCATGCCCGCATTGACAGTACCCAATTTGATTTTCCGAACCACATCAACATCACTTCCGGCAACGCCTCCCGGATAGATTTTGAGTCGAACTTTATTGCCGGACACGTCTTTCCATTCATTACCCATATCTTTGATAATTTTGTAGAAAGCAGAGCCTTTTGGCGCCATCGTAGCCATCTTGATTTTCGTTTTTTTCGCATAAACGAGGGGGCTCGCAATCAGAAGATAAGCGAGAGCCAGTAAAGAGGAACGCCAGAGCATGGTATGGCCCTTTCGTGAGTTTAGAGAAACAAATCGTCTACTTGAGTCAGTAACCATTGAGCGCGTCTTTGCGCAATCAAATTCGCAAGACGAAACTCTGGATGCTGATCAACATCGAAGACGAGGATGGTCTTTAGTAATTCAAGAAATTTCACCTTGTCCTGCTGCTTAATTAGCACAGACTCAGCATACGCCAGGCTCGGCGCCAGCCTGCGTCCCGCTGACAGCTTCAAGGCTTTGTTGTAAAAATCAGTCGCCCGCTCAAGAGACCCACCTGCCGCCGCTGGACGCCCTCCGTCCCATGAAATCATGAAATCGTACAAGGCACCCGTCTGATAGTGAGGCTGCAACTGGATGGCGCGCTGAACAAGCTTTTCAACTAAGTCGAGATCGGCGGCTAATTCGGCATCGTCTTTATTCACGGCCACCGCGGCCGCACTGGCAGCCGCAGTCCAATACAGAAGATCCACATGTTCCCCTTGAAAACGCGCCATGAGACCTTCGTTTTCGCCGAGAGCTGAAAAATCTGTCTCGATTACATTTTCGATAGCACGGACACCATACCCCCGCGCGCGTCGATACATCCGCCACGCTCGATAGCGAAGTTTTTTGGCCGATTCATAATCATTTTCCTCAGTGTAATCTGCCTCGGTTTGAAGATATGCGTAGGCGTACTGAGTAAATCCGCGAGTCGCAGCAACAAGGAGTTTGGGATGATTCGGACTGGCATCGATGAGAGATTCTATGGTCTTTAATCCAAAAGCTGAGGCCTGACCGACAAACTCAGGATCATCGTCTTGAGCGAAAGAGCCACCGCCGTCGCCCAGTGCATCAGCGAGACTGTTGATGGCCATTGACTTGATACACCCAGTCTGGGCAAAAATAAGACTTAGGCAAAGGACCCATTTTACGGCTGTCATAAATTATAGCTCCACCCGTTTTGGGGCAAAGATGGGGTCTTCGCAACCGTAAGTCAAGATGTGGATCAACACTCTAACATTTCCAGTAACCATCGGTCGAAAGCGAGCGATCATCAGTCATGTGAGTCACGTATGAAACGAACTTTAATGATTATGCGTCATGCCAAGAGTTCTTGGGATAATAGCGCGCTTTCAGACCATGAACGGCCACTGAACGCCCGTGGCCGAAGAGCCGCGCCACACGTTGGCCTTTGCCTGCAAGGGCTGGGCTACCAGCCGGAGCGGGTTTTTGTAAGCGATTCCATGCGCACGAGTGAAACATGGTTTGGTCTGTCTCCGTATATGGGATTGCCTAAAGTCAGTTTCCATCAGAGGCTCTACGGCGGGGAACTCGATGATATTTGCCAGCTGGTCAGTCAGGCTGATGATTCAGCTGCATCTGTCATGGTCATCGGTCATAACCCAGGATTCAGTATCGCAAGCAGTGTTTTGAGCGGTACGATGGTGGAACTTAAGACTGCGTATGTCGCCGTGCTGACTGCAGAGATAGATGGGTGGGCAGAGATTGGTCCGGCGGGTGCTTGGACGCTCGAAGACCTGATCACGCCGAAGACAGATCTTACCCTGCTATAAACCAGGCGGCGACACCACCGATGACCGCAGCAGCGACAATCAGTAATCCAAGCTGAGTCGACGTAAGCGCTCTCGGCGCCACTGCCGTTTGACTTGAAGGGGACGATGTTACTTTTTGGCGCGGCATTCGGGCAGGCTCAACATGAGTCGGGCTGGAGAGTTTCGGAACCGGCGGCACAGGCTTGCTGAGCACCGGATCGGCCTTGGTCAGATGCCCCGACTTAGACCCTGACTGGAGCTGAGATGAAGGCGATTCGATCAGGGGCCGAGTGCCTACATTCTTGGGTGCGGAAACCCGGCCGCCACTTGGTTTTTTGCCTGTAGATTTACGACCATGATTTGAATCGGTCATATGAAGTGTATGCTCTGTATCATCCAACTCTTGGCTCGGAGTATCGACCAAATCACGGGGATCTAGATTGGGTCGGGTCAACCAAGTCATAGTGCCTCCGCACCGATCACATAGCAAATCGTCTCGGGTATCGTTGGCCAGGTTGATTGTTATGTTGCAATCACGGCAGGTTGCGTAGGGCAAAACGAGTCCTCAATTCCACTCAAAACATATTCATCGGCGCCGAAGTCTATCGAAGTTCGAGGTCGAGTCCAAGAGTGTCATGCAATGGATATTTGACTGCTGCGACTATGCTCGGTAAATCATCGTGTAGGGCCGACACAGTTCACGACCAAAAGAGACACAGATTATGGCGCAAACACCGAGATATCCTAAGGGCGACCGAAATCGGTATCCCGGATTGACAAATCTGTCAGTCGGTAAGGGGACGATCATCCTCTGCATTTTGACCATCCTTGCGACGGTCACTCACTCGCTGGCGCCCGCTTTGCGAACAACATTGACCGTGGATGCAACACCTGGACTGAGCTTCATATCCATATTCACGAACACGTTTGTCGCCGCGCGAAGTTCGCTCTTCGGCCTCCTCTTCTTGGTCGGCCTAATCTGCTATTTCCTGTGGCCCTTCGTCCAACAAATCTGGTACCGAGCCCGCGGACCTCTCATCGGGGCGACGTTGACTGGATTTCTGATTGTCTATGGGTTGGATACGGCCTTAGGCAAAGGCGTGGGGTCAGGCCTGCTATCCGCGATCATAGCGCTCTTCTGGTTCGGAAGTACGCTTGAGAGCCGGTGGGGTGAAAAACGTCTCTTATTTTTTAGTCTGATCGTGGTCATTTCTGTCAATGGAATCGGCGCACTTATCGCCGAATTTTTCCCCGGGAGTTTCACGTCTATCGCTGGGCGTAGCCGTGCGCTTGTCCATGGTACATCGCCCCTCGTCTATGCTTTCCTGACGGTATGGTGTCTGATGTTCGCCCGAACACGGCTTGCGATTCTGAACATTGAAGCGAGGACGCTGATCTGGGTTCTGGCCATTTTAGGCGCACTCGATATTGTTTTTGTGGGGCGCCTGAAGGGATTGATGACGCTCACGTCAATCTTGGTGGCTTACCTCCTCGTCTCAGGCCTCTGGCGTCCACGGCTGCTGCTGGACAAATTACGCTTGATGATTATCGAAGCACGGATTAAACGTCGCAGGAACAACATCCGTATCGTGGATAAAGATAGGAAGCACCACTGATCATGAGCAGCAACACGATTTGCCCCCAATGTAAGCAAGCCTTCGATATCAAGAATAACAAGGGGACGCGGCCATTCTGCAGCGTCAGGTGCCAGTCAATAGACCTTTCCCAGTGGCTCTCCGCAGAGTACGTCATTTCGCGACCCCTCTTTGACCCAACGCTTGGTATAGCGGAGTCCATCGAGCCTATGAGCGACAGGTCTAGGTAGGCCGCTTACTCGGTTCGGGCATCAGCCTGATGTCTCTTAATTCGAGTCGGATTTCTCAGCCGCGTCAGTTTGAGCCTCTGGCTTGCTTTCAGAGGCCTGACTCGGCTTGGCATCAGTCGCGGTGTCGGTGTCTTTTTTTGGCGCTAGACCTTTGGGATCACCGTCTTCTTCAGGAGACTTTGAGCTCGCATTGTCCGGGCGTTCTTTGGACTCTGGACTCGTCTTCGTCGCGGGCTCAACGGTGGGATTTTCTAATGAATCATCAGCCGAGGATGTGCCGTCCGACCCATACGGATTATCAACACTTGGGCTCTTCGCTTCGATGATCTTAGGCGATGTGTCACTCACCGAGTACACAGACCAACGTGCCCAATAATAGGGATGGTGGATTACGGGCCCTTGACCCTTGACATCATGCTGCATCGACATCGCTTGGGTCTTCCAACTGTAAATGGCATCGTATAGGCCTCGATTATCAGCGAGGTAAGGACTTAGGTAGGCCATTAAGCTCGCATCATTCGCATCGCTGGCAATGTTGATGGCCAACACACCTGTACCCGATGCCATCAGCGCATTTTGCAAGCGTCGCAGAGGCAACCCCGTCTCCGCAGGAAATGGATCTGAAGCGGTGCTCACAACAAAGACTTCATCGGACCCGCTTCCGTGATCGGCGATGGATTCGAAAGAGAGCTTTGCGATGCCTCCGTTTGCTTTAGACACACTGAATGCGGTCGATGAGAACTCGATGGGGCTTAGGATAATCACACGTCTATAGGCCTTGAGAGAACTGGCTAAGGTCACGTTGGACAGCGCGGTTCCGGCAAGCCGTTTTGGCGCATTTTGTCCACCTCCAACGCCATCAAGGGCCGCGCTCAATCCCGAGTTGCGTTGCGCAGAACACAAATCGAAACCTGCCGACGTTGAGGGGCAGTTCTTGATGCCGTCCGAGAGCGGACCAAGGATGGCTGTTTTGTCAGCCGTCACGCCATCCCCTTTAACATGTTGGGGCATGGCCAATTGAACTGCAAATTGGCTGCCCAAATACGTGGGTGCGGAACCCCGCTTTCGCCGAGCTGGTTTTTTTAACACTAACGCATCAAAAGGCAGACCAATCAGGGGGCCATCAGGGCTAATTCGAAGAGTTCGCCCTTTGAGGGCAGTCATTACAGCTCGCTCCTTCACAAAGGGAAGAATGGTCTTTGCGGTCTTTTCAAGTGTCGACCATGCTTGAGCATTGGGGTCTTTTGGTCGCCGTGCTTCGCTATCCCACTTTGCTGGAGCTTGACTGATGATGCTGTGTACTTCTCCGACGATAGCAGCCACTTTGGCTTGTCCGGGGAGCATATAATGGCGAACATCATTGGGTGCGAGAACCAACCAGAGATGGGTTGCGTCGCTCTCAACACGGTAGCGAAGCAAGGCTACATCGGGTCCCGATTCCGGAACTTGACTTACGGGCGCATAGAAATCCAACGCGGCCGCATCGCCACCTCGGACGACTTGGACAGCGTCTCTAAAGGCTTCGACCTGCAGGCGATATCGTTGCGCCACCGTCGCACGTTGACGCATATCGACGCCTTGGTCTGCCAAGATCTGGCGTAATTCATCGAGTCGGGCCAACTGCGCATGTACTTTGCCGTTTGCATCGGACGATTCGCCTGAAACGAATCGTCGACTCGACGGTGCAGTCGTCCAATCTCTTAACCAATCGGCAACCTGAACGGCCGCCATTCTGTGAACAGACCTCGCCGTCTTATCTTTCTCGCCAGCGCGGACGAGTAAATCCGGTAGTTTCGACAAGTAATTCGTTGGTTCAGCCGGAAGCGCCAGGGTTTGATAGGCGGCACTGACCCCACGCCACGCCCGCTCTCCTAGAAAAAGCTGATACGAATCGAGTGCTTGTCTTAGGGAACCGGCCGCATCGAGAACACGCCCTTCCCGCGCAGCAATTTCACCATCGAGGGCATGAATTCTCCATGCCAAGCCAGGATGAGGATATGTCTCCAATCGTCTGAGAGCGGGTGCGATCGTCGCCTTGGCAGACGCAATATCATCCGTCTTCAAATAACCGAATGCGAGGCACGCGCGGCCAACAAGATTGGTGTGGGTCAAATGGGGAAGAGTCAGCTGAGGCACCAGAATACGTAGCATGGTCAGCCCCTCGTCTACTTGACCACTGCGAAGCAATATACAGCCGCGCCAAACCGTGGCAGTCCTGGCATATTCCGAACCCAAGAGCGGCTCGAGAGCGGAGATGGCCCCATCCAGATCTCCACCTTTGACCTTTGCAACAACGGCCATACGAACAATCTCAGGATCCTCGGGCTGGTGGCGAAGCGCGTACTCGATGCGGGCAGCCGCATCACCGAAAAAACCGGCCCCGTCGAGTACGGCGGCTGCCAGCGCGTGAAGTCGGCCATGTACCTCTTTGTTATCTGCTTTATTGGTCGCACTCTTGAACACGCGGAGCCCGTAATTAGCATTCCCATACGCCTTCGCGAGCTCCCCCCTCGTAAACCGAATCCAACCTTGAACGAGATAGGTTTGCGCTCGGGTGGCCGCATCACCGTCCGGCCCTAACCGATCGAGCGCCGAGGTCGTTGCTGCAAGCGCTTTTGTCCAATCTCCCGTCGCCAGAATTGCGGTCGCCAGTGCGGTCTCCGAGCGAGATGCCTCCACCAGCTCGTTCAAATCCGCCTTAAAGATTTGCATCGAACTCTTGAAGCCCGCTTTGGCACTCTCAAAATTCCCTCGTCTCAGCTCCGTCCAGCCTCTTAATCGAAGCAAATTCGCCTGTCGGCTCAAACGGCTGTAGCGCACGTGAGGCACATCTCCTTGAAGCTGACCGATGGCGGCGACCTCAGGTTTAGCGAGCAGAGCGAAGAGTGCCGTCGCTTCATCTATGGCCAAAATCGAACCGGACAGTTTCCCATCTTCAATCAGGGCTCTAGCATGGTCGTCAAGAGCAATGGCCGCCCGCTCAAGGGTGTCGGTGACGCCCATGGCATTGAGGGTTTTCAAACCGGCATTACGCAAACTAGACGTCTGTGCTCGCAGGCCATCAAATGTCTTATCTGACAGATGCTGTTCAATGACTTGCTTTAGGAGGGCAACATTGAGCGCAGACAGTTTAATGGACCGTACGCCTTGGAGAACTTGCTGATGATAGCCGCGGGCACGCGGTGCATCGCCAACACGCGCGGCAGCATGAGCAACGCCGTTTAGAATCAAGGCAACCAATAGGTTGTCACCGCGTGCTGCCCGCGCTGTTGAATACGTCTTAAGCATTGCATTGAATGCGCTGTTGGACTGAGCTGAAATCGACTGGTTCAAAGCGTTAATGAGATTCTGCTCTACAATGCCTTGGACACTGATGTCGAATGCAGGCCCCGGATTGCCCCCCTTTGGCTTGAAGGCCGCCAAAGTCCGCCAGGGCGCCAAATTACCCTCGATAAGGGCAAAACCTTCGGCGAGCAGGCGTGTTAAATTGAGAAATGTCTTCACCTGGCCTGCACCACCCAGACGCGGCCGTGCCAGTTCAGCTCGATAGAGATAGGAATAGAAGACGGCTTGAACAATCTGTGGGTTTTCTACGGTCGATAACCGGAGCGCTAAGAGACGAGCGTCAGTCAACAAATTCAGACTACTCTGCTGAACACGCCGAAAGGTCTCGGCATCCGTCTTCAGTTTCCCGCTGGCGACACGGTCCAAAAACAGGGCTGGCAAATCGTCCGATGAATCCACCTGTTTGAGGACTTTTGCAACTTGCTCTAAGCGAGGTTGCAATGCGGTGCGAACTGATTTCGGCACGCCATCTGTGACCAGGTCAAAGACTTGTCCGTAAAAGAAAACTCGACCAAAATGAGGATTCGCTTTGACCAGCATACCCAAGGCGTCCAAGTCGCCTTTCTCGTTGGCGCGTTTCGCATCGAATGACCAATCAGAGTAAGGGTTGGGTGCTGCGACTGAAATCGTCGTAAACAAACTGAGCAGCAGAAAAGTCAGACCGCGTGCCATGCGCACTGTCATGAGTGTCTCCAATTTAAAAGCCTATGTAATCGTCTAAACTTAGCTCGTGTTGGGCCGATGTCCAAGAACTCCACTAAATAGTGTCATCCCAGACAAGTGAGTCGGCGCCAAGGGTCACGATAATCTTACAGTGTCCAGATTGCATTTACTTTTTGCCCAGACCAATCAGTGAGGGTGCTCAACGTGGAGTTTAAGTTTGTTTTCTAAAGCCAGCGCACTGGATATTGACAAGCCAGGGGATGCTTGAGAGCGTATATTATGGCCAAACGATACGATTTTAAGTCCGTTGTTTCAGACCGGTCCCGACGCATAGCTCGAGATGCACAAGCGCGTGTCAATCGGCATCAAGAACCGACAACATCTGAGGAAGCACAGTCCTCAGAGAGTTGGTTTCGACGTGTCGTTAGACGACTCCCAGAGGGCTTGAAGACGCACGTCCGCAGTGCATTGGGACCTGACCCTAGGCGCGGTGAACTCGACCGACTGATTAAAAAAACCAAGCGAGACTTGGATGATGTAAGGGTCCGTGAATCGGTGGTTGAGGCCGCACGCAGGGAGTTGGTCAACCGGGAAGTCTTAGCCGATGAGCGAGAGTTGGATCTACGCTCTAAGCAGGTCAAACTGGATGTGTTAATGACGCGTGCGAAGCAGGCCGCCGATTCGGCTCGCCACGAACAACGAGTGCCCTTGGATAAAATTCTATTCCATCAGAAAGATGCGCCCAGACCTGTACGGGATGTGAACCGACTGGCCGCGAATATCAAGCGATATGGTCAGCTAACGCCCGTTGTTGTTCGACCGGGCCCTGGACAACGGTTTATTCTACTGACCGGATACAGACGAATGGCCGCTTTGAAAGCCGCATCTGCAACCCATGTACTCATTCGTGTCATAGACGAGATCGATGAGGCGACTGCCGCCGCTTTATATGTAGCTGAGAACTGTCTTGTGACAGGCCAGTCCAGTAACGCGGTGAAACACTTGGCAGCCGTCCTCTCACCTGAACACCCAATGTCTGCTGTTCTTGAACGCGTTATGGACGACGATGAGTCGGTGATTGAAGACGTCTATTTAGATGATATGGCAGAGCAAGCCAATCACGCTCTCGCTGAGGGCGCTGCGTGGGTGTCAGCCCTGAGGCCCTACTGGGCAGACCTTGGTCCAGACGAGCGACTCCCGCTCGAACAACTCATCATTTACTTTGCAAAAGTGGCCAGAAGACTGAAGTGATTGCTTAGGTGACTGATTCACGCCGCCCAATGGAGCAGATCTCGCCTGATGCCTTGATCCGAACAGCACAGTTTGTGCGATGGATCAGAGCATTTTTTGATGGCCAAGATTATACGGAAATTTTTGTTCCACTACTCGTCCCATCCCCTGGAATGGAACCTCATATCGACGCCTATCCAGTGCAACAAAATGGGGTGACGAGATATTTACAAACCAGCCCAGAATATGCACTAAAAACCCTTCTTGGGCGAGGTATGAAGCGGATTTACGCGGTCACGCCCTGCTTTCGGGACGAACCGGCTTCAAACACGCATTCCCCTCAGTTCACAATGCTTGAATGGTATCGTGTTTCGGCTGACCTATTCGATATGATGGACGAGACTGAGGCGCTCATCCATTGGATCATAGAGAATCAAGGCGGTTCCCCCGAGCGCTTTGGTTGCGATTTGAGTCAACCCTTTGAGCGTATTAAATTGCGCGATGCATTTATTAGATATACTGGGGTCGACCCGTGGCTAGCTGAGGATGGCCCGACACTGCGCAAGCGCGCCCGAGACCAGGGCTGGCGTCTGTCAGATTTGGACGATGATTGGGACAACATCTTTTGTGAGCTATTCGTCAATGAAATAGAGCCTAAACTAGGTCGAGATAAACCCTGTCTCCTCTATGGTTGGCCCCGCAGTCAAGCTGCCCTGGCAAGACTGGATCCGAATAATGCAACGGAGGCCATGAGGTTTGAACTCTATGCCGGCGGTTTTGAATTGGCCAATGCCTTTGATGAGCTGACGGACCCTGTGGAACAAAAAAATCGCTTCATAGACGAGCAAAAGCAGCGCCGACGACTCAATCGACCCATCTATGACATCGACCTCCGCTTGCTTGCGGCTCTTGAACATGTTCCACCCTGTGCAGGGATTGCACTCGGGATTGAGCGCCTGAGCATGCTATTGATCGAGTCGAGACAAATTGAAGACGTTTTATCGTGGTAGCCAAAATGATTAAGTGGATCGAGTCTTGCGACAGCACCAACGACGAGGCGATCAAGCTCGTCGGTGACACGACATATGATGCCGTCGCATCCCTGAGACAAACCCGGGGCCGAGGACGACTGGGCCGAACGTGGCATTCTCCTGTGTCCGCGGGACTTTATTTAAGCTGGCTATCTCAACCAAAGATTCCACAAAGCTTGGGAGGGGCCATTCCCCTCCTGGCCGCTGTGGCCACGGCAAAGTTATGCGATGAGTTGGATATACCTGTCATGCTTAAGTGGCCCAATGATGTTTTGTATGATGGGCAGAAACTGGCTGGAATTCTCTGCGAGGCCAGAACCATCGGGCACCATTGGTATGCCGTTGTGGGCATTGGCCTAAATGTCGATAGGCCAACTGACGGGTGGCCATCGGACCTCAATGCCATCGCTCTCAACGAGGTCGCTAAGCTGTCAGTCGACACACGGCAGATCGCCGAAAAACTCGTCGCCCATTTGAGAGCTGGTCTGTCAGACGCGGCATCGAAAGGCATGGTGTCCATCATCCAAAGCTGGCTCAAATATGGTCCGGAGCTTGGCACCCCCATCAGACGAGGCGACCATGTTGGTCGTTTTTCGGGTTTAGCCAAGGATGGGTCATTGCGCATGGAAACCGCGACAGGTATTGAGCTGATTCACGCTGGCGACGTCCACATAATCGACGAGGTAGACTGAATGTTATTGGCAATCGATGTCGGCAATACACACACTGTACTCGGCGTCTGGGATGACACTAGGCTGTCTGCCCATTGGCGAGTGACGACCCGGTCAGAACGGACGTCTGATGAAATGAGCGTGCTGATTCAGTCTCTTTTTGGCACGTCCGCGGAAATTTCGAAAAGCGACATTTCCGATGCGATCGTCTCCAGCGTCGTACCGTCTTTGACGCGAACGATGGTTGACATGACCAAAGCACTCTTCGACGTCGACTGCTTGGTCGTTGGTCCAGGCCTCAAGACGGGGATGCCCATCCGATACGAAGATCCACGGGAAGTCGGTGCCGATCGGATCGTCAACGCGGTTGCGGCTTATAATCGGTGGTCATCGGGACTCGTTATCGTTGACTTTGGAACAGCAACGACCTTTGACGTCGTCAGTCCGGACGGCGCATATTTGGGGGGGTCGATCTGCCCGGGGATTGGCATCTCAAGCCAAGCGTTATTCGCTCACGCGGCTCGTCTTCCACGGGTTGACTTTGTCCGTCCAGAGCATGTGGTCGGCCGAAACACGGTTGCCAGCATTCAATCGGGACTGGTATTTGGTTATGTGGGCTTAGTCGAAGGGCTCATCAAGAGAATCAAAGACTCCGTGGACTTTGAATTTAGCGTGGTCGCGACAGGTGGGCTGGCCACTCAGATCGCTCGCGAAACCTCGGTCATTAAAAAAGTTGAGTCTGATCTCACACTAGATGGGCTCAGAATTCTCCATCTGCGGAATAGAAATCGAGACTAGATCGCAAAGCTCACAATCAGCAGCGCCCCTTGACCCACCGGGGACAACCAGTCAACGTAGTAGAAAACCCAGAGGAGTCGCCGTGGCGCTGCCTGAAGACCGATTGATCCCCATTGAAAAGTTTCCTGAAGCCGCTCGCCGTTTTGTCTCTCCGGATGCACCCGATCGCTTAAAAGAGATGCTGTCTAAAGGCCTCGTACCTATGAAGCCTGTCGTGCAGCTGTGCTCGCTCTATCAAATCGCTATGGCGGAAACGGGCGCATTGCATGAAGAAGCCGAGAAAACCGTCCTCAACATGCCGGATGCCAGTCTGAAACAGGTTATCAAACAACCGATGCTCCCCCTGGTACTCGATTGGCTCGCCACCTTATTTGCATCAGACAAGAGCCTTGTTCGCGCCATTCTTTTAAATCCAGTGACCGATGACGAAACGGTCTTGAGAATCGCCGACGCGGCCGATGAGGCCATCTGCGACTTAATCGCACAAAACCAGATGCGTTTACTGCGATGCCCCGCGTTGATCGAAGCACTTTACTTCAACCCAACGGCTAGGGCATCGACTGTCGACCGAATGCTCGACTTTGCGGCGCGTAATCAACTCCAGCTCTCTGCCATACCCGACTACGAAGCAATCGTTGCAGAAATCGGGGGACAAATCCCCCAGACGGAGGAAGAGCAAGCCGCCGCCGACGCACTGTTTCGCGATGCCCAAGAGGCTCTGCGAGAGCTCAGTGGTGATGGCAGTGAGGATGCCATTGACGCAGCTGTTGATGTCATGCAGCAGACGATGCGCTCCGCTGACGACTTTGATGATCGGTCCGAAGCTGAAGCAGAGAACGAGAAGAAAATGTCGGCGGCCGGTCGGATCCGGCAGCTCAACGTCGCCCAGAAAGTAAGGCTCGCGCTGATGGGCAATTCGGCGGAGCGAGGGATTCTCATAAGAGACACCAATAAAGTCGTCGCACGAACGGTGATTCGCAGCCCAGCCGTGACCGATTCGGAAGTGCTCGCCTACGCCAAGAATAAATCGCTTATCGACGAGGTCATATCGTATATCGCAAGCAACCGAAAATGGACGCGGCACTACGCGGTCAAATTGAATCTAGTGAAAAACCCCAAAACACCGACGACTGAGGCGATGCGTTTCCTAACGCATCTCAGACTCAGCGACTTGCGACTTGTTGCGAAGAGCCGCGACGTCGCCGGCCCGATCTCGAAGGCCGCCAAGAATATGATTAAGGCCAGAATGCAGTGAGCCAACACCGTGGCTCAAGTGATCTTTGACCCCCTGGACATACCCATCGGTCGCCTGCCTGGCCCCGACTGGCGCTTTTTCAGTGGCGCACCAATCGACCAAATACAGCTGAGCCTGTGTCCCCGCGCCTGTGATGACGCCGTAACGCAATTCGCAGGTGCAGTCAGCACCGCGGTCGTGCATATTCGACCAGGGTAAATGTTCCCATGACCCGGGATTAAACCATTGGGTTGCACCCCGTTTTTCGATAGCGGCCTTATGGGTATGACCGAAGACAACCACTTTCGCGCCGGTAATTCGCCCGATTTTCCGCGCCATTTTGCCCAACATGGGTTGGACATCGACGATGGGCCTGGTTCGATTGAGACGATACCAGATGACGCCGACGAGACTCATGAGGATGAGGGTCGCCACAGTTGCATTCCACCCATCTGCCGCAGCGATGATCGCAATGATAGCCGCGACCGCGACCGTAAATAACGCGATCAGGTCCAACTGCATACTCTGCGCCAAACGCGCAAAGCTCGCACCTACATGACGACGCTTCAACCCATCGAGGGCCAGGACATCCTTAAGCGTTAAGCCTTTTGATTCAGCAACACGCCTGAGTTTGTCGCGGCGCTGTTGCCTCAGCGACCCTCGCCTCTGGTCAGCTGAGCGTCGAATCAACACGTTGGCTTTTATGTAACGCCACATAAAAGATAACCAATAGACAAACGCCATAAAGACTTCTTTTTTAGGTCGTTTGACAATCCAATTGACGATTTTAGCAATGGGGTTTTTATCCATGTCGTAGATGGGGAAACTACGGACCCGATTGCAGAAGTAACGAAGGCTGAAATGCCCAAATGTGGGTGCCAATTGGCGTTCATCTGTCACAACGATCGGCTGCAGCGGATCAGGAAAGGTGTTGTAGGGGTCGAAACGATGTCCATGCTCGACATAAACGCGAGACTTCTCAAAATAAAACCAGGGCTCAAATTGCACCCGCTCGCGAATTTTCACAGGGTCTGATGAGACCAGTTCCATTGCATCTAAGAGCGCATTACGAACCTTGTCAAACCAGAGATCAACATCGTGATTACCAAGAATAAATACGCATTCATGACCCGCATCGACGAAGCGCGCCAGCGCACGAACAGTCCGCCGATGGATTGAACAAATCACACCCATTTTCCAACAAGAGCGATTTTCGGCAAAGGACAGACCGTAGAGTTCTTCGTCCTCGCTGGGTTCGACAGCTTGGTCCCCAGTCGGCATCACATCGATATGTAGAAAATCAAAAATATCGCCGTTTAAGATTAAGCGCCATGGCCTGAGCGTCCCCGATTCGTCGGTCGCTGTGTTATCGCGATGGTAATCGAGAAACTTTTCGACGGATTTATCATGTCGTACAGCACGCTTTAGAGCGGCAAAAGGCAACGACTCGCCCGGGGCTGTAAAAATATCTTCACCCCGGAGCGTGCCTCCAAGGTGCAGGTCAGAGCACAGGAGTAAGTTAAAGTCGCTTTGTTCGTCTGATCCCCTCATACCTAAAGGATAATGTAATTCACCCCAAACGATCAAAATTTACATCAAAAGAATCTCTGAGTCGGTCTTTAGGCCAATGAACCAATGGCCAAATGAATCGATTGAAAAAGCTTGGGCAAGTCATCACATGGAACCGATGAATAGGCGATCCGAATCAAATCGCCAGCGGCGATGACACCTGCGTCAAAATCTTCTAAAAGCTTGACTCTGACGGATTCCGCATCAATCCCAATTGGCTTTACACAAAGAAAATAGCCTGAATTAAAGGGCTGAGGTTGAAAGCTCTCGGCGTATTCTGGATGGTCTCGAAAGACAGCGCGGACGGTCTCGTATCGACGCCAAAGCTGCTGATAGGCGCTGTCCTTCCATTTGGGATAATCAGGATGGTTGTAGGCAGCTAACATAAGAGACTGACCGACATGAGACGCATTAGAAATGGTCGCCCGAACAGTGGCCGCAGCTTTGTCTTCTAGGATGGCCAATTGACTTGCACTCGCGCCCTTAAACGCGAAGGTCAGAAATCCAACCCGGTATCCCCAAGCAAAATCTTCTTTGGTCGACCCATCGATTTTAACCGCGAGCAATCGCTCATGGGCGTCAGCTAGCCAGGCGAAAATTGAGTCTTTCATGACCCCATCTTCGTAAACCAAACCAAAGTAGGCATCGTCGATCAAAACAACCACGTCGCGCCCCGATTCGGCAAGGGCGACGAGTGACTCTCTTATCTCGTTCGCCTCGGCTGCCGTACAGGTATAGCCGGTCGGGTTGTTTGGAAAGTTAAGAAGCAGAACAACTTTGTTACCCGGACACGCTTGAGCCGTCGTAAGCAAGCCGGCCACATTGAAACCGTCACCATCGAAGGTCGGATAGGTTTTTAATTCAGCATCGTAGGTGTGCTGAAAGATCAGCTTATAATTACCCCAGAATCGGTCAGCTAAAACCAGCGGGTCGCCTGGGTCGAGAAAAAGCGAGCCTGCTACACTCAGACCATGGGTGAGGGCGTTGGTAACAACCGGTTGACTTAATTGATGGGCACTTAACTTAGAGTTTTTCTCTAAGATCATCTGCAACCATCGGTGCCGGAGTTCGGGCTTGCCAAAACTGGACGCATACGGAAAAACATCCGTTACGGGTAAATCGACCATCGGTGCAAGGCCGTCGAGAAACATCGGCTGACCCTGTTCATCGAGTGCGATGCCTATGGTGCCATTGATCGTACGGCCCCGAGCTGCCGCACTTTGCCCTAAAATGCCTTTTTTCGGAAAGGTGATCGATTTGCCCTTGCGACTGAGGGTCGCGTTAATCGACTCCGGCAATTGTGGTTCCACTTGCTCTCCAACTTGATTGGACACTGTTCTCTCCGCGGGTTCATTACGCCATACTGGATGAGAAATCATGCGTTTAATGTGCCGTGATGTCAGCAGAAAAAAGCAGAGTTCCCGTTTGCTCAGTGTTCTAATTGTGAACGAGGTTGTCCAGGACCAGAAGTAAGCCGTCGGGGTCATCGACATGCACCCAATGCCCTGAGTTTGGCAGGACATGCACGGTCGACTCTCTGAGTTGACGTAGCGCATCGCCAGCCGAGGCCTGCCACCAATCCGACCGTCCAGCGAGAACCCAATTCACGGCGCTCTCTCGCTTTTCTGACTCGAGAAAGGCCCAGAAATCAAGCTCGCGATAATCGTCGAGTAGAGCTTCGATGACATCGAGATCAAATCTCCAAACAAAACCATCGGCCGTCCGCTTCAGGTTGGTGGTCATCCAGGCTCCAATACTGCGGGGAAACCCACGGCTCTCGAAGTAGGGAACCATAGCGAGACGATGATCAACCGGCTGAGGCGCCCCCCTTGCTGCTTTGATAACGCGGTCAACGACCGCTGTGGTATCGGTGCCCATCAGCGACGGCGATGAATCAAGGCACCACACCTGCTCGATGGGATCTGCAAACCGCGCCGCGCACGCGAGTGCCACTTTACCTCCAAAAGAATGCCCAATGATGGCTTTCGCGCTTAAACCTAAATCGAAGAGTAAATCTTCAACGTCGGCTGCACATGCCTCAACGGTATGTAGTGGGTCTAGACCATGGGACTCACCGTGGCCGCGAAGGTCCACCGCGATAAACCCCCAATCGGAATGACGCTCGGACAAGCGCCGCGCCATGGTCGCCCAATTGCGTCGAGAGCCGAGAATCCCGTGCAGCAATAAAGCGATATTGTCGGGTGGAGCATTCCCGTCGAAATGGGCTGTATACGCTAAGATGATGTCATCTCCAGACCGCTATGCGTTGATTAAACTCTGTCCGCAATTCCAGCAACTGGTAAAGTGAGCGGGGTTATCTTCTCCGCAGGCCGCACAGTGTATGGATTCAGCGGAGGCGTCCTTTAGGTCATTCACTAGGGCGCGAGCCGCCTTAAGATGCCAGGGACGGATCCAAATCTCTCCACCATTAGACGCATAGAGCGCATCGGCAGCGGACTCATGATCACGCCGAATTCGTGTATCGAACCCACGATCTCTCAGTGCATGACTCAGGATATGAGCCTCGACCGTCGTGAGCCTGGACCGGAAAAGAACCCAACCGGGAAACGGCGTCTCAGAGATGCGGCGGTCCATTACGTAGGCCAAGAGCAATTTATCGTCGGCACTCAGATGCTCGAGCGCCGCATCCATGACACGAGCAAGTTCACCGAGTGTCTCTGAATCAGTCCCCGAGGCCTCAAGCGCTTTTTTGGCAATATAGAACACAACCCCCAAGGGGGTGCTACTCTGTCGCGATTCCTCCACGAGTCTATCGAAGTCCATATACCCCCCTTTTCAAGATTGATGAAATAACGCCGCACCCCAACCATTGAAAAGCACGTTCATTAAATTGAAACTGTGGTCATTCAGAATTACAGTCAGGTCTGCCTAAGGCAAGATCAAACTGGGTAAAGGTTGGAAACAAAAGCGCCATGCTAACGACCGAGATCGTCATAAAATGAACACAAATCCGCCAACCTGCTTTGCTTGCGGGTACGTACTGGACGAGGAATCGAGTGCATTTTGTCCGTCTTGTGGCATCGCATCTCCGGCTCTCAAAACACTGGCGGATGGGCGCTATCGGCTGGAGGACCGCTTAGGTGAAGGCGGAATGGGACAAGTCTTTCGAGTCTTTGACACCCGCCTTAATGTCTATCGGGCTGTGAAACTATTGCACACCGCAGACATCGCTGAGGACCAACGCAAACAAATCCGCCGGCGTATGCTCAATGAGGCCAAGGCCGCTCAACTTGTGTCCGAGCGCAGTCAACACGTCGCCCGTGTTTTCGATGTGGGAATGCGGCCTGGCGATGAACCATTCCTCATCATGGAGTATCTCGATGGCCAGACACTGACCGACTATTTGGCCAATCAAAGACTCTCATTGGAGCAGGCGCTTGATTTTGCTGAACAAATCTTAGACGCACTTAAGGCGGCACATGAAGTGGAGCTGGTTCATCGAGATCTTAAACCAGACAATATCATGGTCATTGTGCGCGACGATCTGCCTTTCATCAAACTCCTCGATTTCGGGTTGGTCAAACTCGAGTCTCCAGATTTCAAAACGCAAACCGGGTTGGCACTGGGCACGCTGAACTATATGGCCCCTGAACAACTCAAAGGACTGCCGGTTGATGCGCGGACTGACCTGTACGCTTTTGGCGGAATTTTATATGAAATGTTATCCGGCACGCGATCGAACCCTGGCCGAACCCAAGCCGAATTAATGGGTCTGCTCCTCGACCGCGGTGCCGTCTCGATTACCGAACATATGCCAACCATCGATCCCAGCCTGGCTGGTCTCATTGATGCTTGCCTTAAGATCGACCCGGAGCAGAGGCCAACGACCACAGCAGTGGTTCAATCCTTGCTGAAATCCATCGCAAAGCCAATCCGGCCATCGAGGGAGGCCCAGCTGCAGACGGACACCTCAATGACAGTGACGCCTGCGGAGTCTGTGATTCCATCGATCTCGGCCGCCTTACTCCCCCCGTCTTTCGCTGAAAATGAGGGATCAGAGACGATTCAGCCTTCACATGAAAAGAGCAATAGACGTCTGGGCTTCGCTTTACTTGGACTGAGCCTGTGCATTGCAGCCGCTTTCCTATTCTCGAAGCCAAAGTCACCTAAAACGCCTCCTGACAGGGGTATGGATGCGGTCGAAAACCACCAAAAAGACCCATCCTCCGACACGCGGATGGACGAACCCGATGCGTCACGAGCCCTTATTCCTGTGACCAGGCAGCTTCTTGATTCACCCCGATTCAAAGTCGAGAAGACCGAACAGGGGTGGACGATCAGTGGGCCAGATGGAGATGCTATTTTTACAGGTCTCGTGTCAATGCTTAGCCAACCAGACATGAGTCGAATAGATGGCCAAAAGCGGTGGTCTACAACTCAGCCCTCCATCAAAAAGTGGCTGGCTAGGCGCGTCTTATCCATGAGGCCCCCGCTCAGTGAAAAACAGCTCCTGATCCCCAAGAAGAAATTAAAAGTTCTTTTAGAAAAGGCGGCTTCCTTCTCTGATTTGCATCGACTAGCTGATGTGTGGATAGATGAGCAAATCATTGTTCATCGCCCGAAGCGTTGCAGTAAATTGATGCCTGGAGACCGTCTCGACAAAG
>MDTC01220943.1_pt1 | contig 41674 bp, 22 predicted proteins | sample 811181 | NCBI WGS metagenome assembly MDTC01 (sample SAMN05326644, study PRJNA326480) | marine metagenome | isolation source: seawater | place: Pacific Ocean: North | collected 2011
AAGACAAAAAGACAGAAACAATTGCAGGTTTTCAAAAAATATACGATGATTATGTAGAAGATAGAAGAGCAAGGCAAGAAGCACTTGCAAACAGAAATAAATCAGACACCGAGGCAAGAACTACACGCAGACAACAATTACTTGATCGTCTTTCTGTATTAGATTCCGCAAAAACTGCCATTGAAGCAAAGGGTGGTGGATTATTTTCAAGCAATAAAAAGAAACTTGAAGAGTTAAGAGTTTCTCAACAACCAGAACGAGACTCTATCGCATCTTCGTTATCATCCATTTCAGAAGAAGAAACATCCGCAACAAAACGATATAACGACTCACTTGCAAAAATAGACGAAGAGATTTCAACGGAATACGACAAATTCGTGGAAAAAGTAAATGGACTTCGTGATACAACAAACGATTTAGATAATGTATCAGTCATTGAAGACAAGTATGACAAAATAAAATCCAATCAAGCAGATATCCTCGTAGAAAAAGAAGCAATAAGAGATACAGACATAGGAAGTTTTAGATTCATTGCAGAATCATTTAATTTACCAGTTGATACTGTTGTTAAGTGGTTCATTATTGTTATAGTATTAGTATTTGATCCCGTGGCGGTCGCATTAGTGCTTGCATACAACATAATGGTAGGTGGAAGAATGACTCTTGGAGAAGAGTTACCGAAAAAAAAAATTGGATAGATAATTTACCATTTGCCGATAAGTTACAAAAAGAAGGTGACTTTGAAGAGGAAGTGGTTATATTAAAATCACCAACCCCTACACCAACTCCTACACCGTCTCCGAGTCCATCTCCGACTCCCACACCAACACCGAGTCCATCACCAACTCCTACACCAACACCGAGTCCCTCACCAACCCCTACACCGACTCCGACACCCACACCTTCACCGAGTCCATCACCAACTCCTACACCTACACCCACTCCCTCACCTTCACCGACTCCTACACCAACACCGAGTCCATCACCAACTCCTACACCCACTCCCTCACCTTCACCGACTCCTACACCAACACCGAGTCCATCACCAACACCTTCACCAATTCCTACACCCACACCGAAACATAAATCAAAAAAACAAACGGAAGATGAGGATAATGTTATATCTACACCAATGTATGATGTAAATAGTGATCCTGAACCAAAAGGACCTTATTATGTTCCGTGGAAAAAAACGACTATGGATTTATATAATAAACTAAAAAAAGATGAAGACGAATCAATTTATGCGGATACCAGATACAAATCATCGGGTGGATATATACACGGAAGCACAATTGGAAATGTTCCACTGAAAGACGAAAGTAATACTGACAAAAAAAATAAAAAAGATTCGCAAAAAAAAGACAAAAGTGACTAAATAAATAATTTAGTTGACAAATATATAATTATTTGCGATATTCTATCGGATGATTAATATTCTAAGTCCTTTATTAATAAGTTGTAGTGTGCTAACACTATTGATTGGGGTACTTTTGTATATAATATACAACTTATATAGAAAAAACACAATATATGAAAACTGGACTAATCAAATTTTTGAAAAAATAAATAAACTACAATCAGATATGAAACAAATAGATGATAAGAATATTTTTGAGACTGATGACGAAGTGGGTGCTGTATTTGAAGATTTAGCAAAAATTATACAAGATTTTGATCACGATATAACACCTAAAGAAAAGGAACTATGAAGTGGATACACCTAACAAACCAAAAAAACGAAGAAAAAAGTCAAAGATATACTTTGGAAAAGATGCAGAAAATGCGATTATTAAATATAATCAAACTGAGTGCGTGGTGGAAAGAAATAAAATATATAATGAAGGAATCTCATATCCGTTTGATAAACTTGCAGAAAATATACTTAATACTTTTAAGTTTTCATATTTTCAATGCAGTCATTTAGAGGTTCAACAGGAAGTTGTTAGTAATTTAGTAAGCAACATCCACAAATATAAACCAGAGAATGGGAAGGCGTTTTCTTATTTTAGTATAATTGCTAAAAACTTCTTGATATTATATAATAATGGTAATTATAGAAAGTTTAAAAAACACGTAAGTGTTGATGACGAAGAATCTACAAATGTTGATTTAGAGTTGAGCTCACTTCCAACAAACCCAACAAACAAAAAAGAAATATCAGAATTCTTTAAACTTATGATTGATTATTGGGATGTAAACATACAAAAAATTTTTAAAAAGCACAACGAACTTCAAATTGCGTATGCAGTTCTTGAAATATTTAGAAATTCAGACAGAATCGAGAATTTTAACAAAAAGGCTTTATATCTTTATATAAGAGAAATGACAAACTGCAAAACTCAAAATATTACTAAAGTTGTAAATAAAATGAAAGATATGCAAAAAAGAATTCAAATTGAATATAAAGAGACTGGTAATGTTAAAAACGATTATTAGTAAATAATATAAAAAATATGTATATTCATATTTATATTTATGGATACTGATAAAGAAATATTTGATGGAAAAACATTTGCATCTCTTGCTAAAGATATTTATTTTAACTCAACACGCAAGTCAGCACAAATAGATCAATTAATTAAAGACCTACGCACAATGGTCAAAGATGCAGGAAGTGCGACTGTAATAGCACCAATGATTAAAGATTACATTGATGTATCAGTAAAAAATGATGATCAACTTGTCAAACTGTCAGCTGTATTACAAAGATTTCTAAGTGGTTCTTCTTCAGAAGGAGAGGGAGATACTTCTGGTCTGACTGAATCGGAAAAAGAAGAACTATTAAAGAGTGTAAAAAAAGAAGTAGAAGAAATTAGTAAGTCAGAGTCTTTGATAAACAATGATGTTAAGAAACTTGAGAAAAATATGGAAGAAAAATAATGGCACATACGCAAGTACAACTGAAGTCTAAAACGCAAAATCTAGAAAAAAAACAACTATCAACTATCCGCGGAAACGAATTGTCTGGTAAAGATTCTTCGTTTTTCTACGAATTGGAGGCGGCAATAGTAATTGATGTTATTCGTGATGAGACTCATCCAATTTTTTCCGAATCTAATGCAGAAGTGCCGACCGTAGAAAGATCAACTTGGCCAGATTCTTACAACGAACCCAATATCCGTGATTACTCATGGATTGGTCGTGTACGAGTTAGATTGATTAATAGTCAACAAACTACACCGATTAATAAATTAGACTGGGTTACACCACTTGAGACTGGTATATTTGAATATCCGTTGGTAAATGAAATCGTAATCGTATCAAACTACATGGGAAGGCAATATTATACAAGAAGACTAAATTCAAGAAACTTTGTGAATAATTGTGCAGATTTTTCTCACGAACATAGATATGGTGGTCCTGGTGGAATAAATGCAACTAAAAGTCCAGGTTCACTTGAGGGTGCAAGAAATAAATCTGACTTATGGCCAGCAACAAATAGATATGCTGATCCAGTCGGTAAACCATTTTTAGGAAAGTATTTTAAAGCAAATAATAAAATAAGACCACTTAGACACTATGAGGGTGATACGATAATACAAAGTCGTTTTGGAAGTAGTGTAAGGTTTGGATGCTATGAAAATAATCCGTCTGTTGATGTTGGAACGCAAAACGGATATGGAGAGTCGTATGCTGAGAATTTAGGAAATCCAATGATATTAATAAGAAATCGTCAAAAGATAACTAAAAAAGATGAAAAGTGGTTTCAATATAATATTCTAGAGGATGTCAACGAAGACGGAAGTTCGATACAAATTACATCAGGTAGAACAGTATCTAAATTTGTTCCAACGCTCACACATCAGTATGATAACGTTCCATATAGAAGAAGAGGTTGTGTACATAAAACATATAACGGTTTGGATGGTATATCAAATAGCAACATAGGAAAAAGAAAAGATATAATCGACACAAGTTTTAGAAATTAAAATGAAGACCAAAGATCCAAATTGCAAAGCGTGTGAAGAAAATAATAATCCAAACACAATCCCACGATCAGATATTGCATCGTTTGCATCAAACAATAATATGACAGGTGCATTATCTGCTTCATTCGGAACAGCAGTAGATATGGGAACGGCTGGAAAATTAGGTAAAAGGTTTGGTGGAAAGTCTCCGTCTGTGCTAATGAAATTTATAGAAACACCTGGTAGTAATAAGCAAAAAAGAAATATGTCATCTGATCAAAAAAAGAAACATATAATAAACTCCGTTGGATTAGGAAACTTTGGTTTGAATTCAACTCTTGAAAGAGGAATCATCGGGTCAGTTGGTTCGGCCAGAAACGGATCATCGTCTTTTTTAAAAGGAAACAAAACAGGAAGCTCGTTGATTGCGGCGTCAGCTCTTGGAATTGATGTACCTGGATCAAATATGCTTGGTATAGGACCAAACGACACACCAATGTTTAAGTTATTTAAACTTGCAGGATTTGGATTGAAGATGTTGTGTGCCACTTTAAAAAATAAACAAAGAGGAGATTACACATCTGATACAGAATCTGCTTTGGGTTTAATACTTTCACTTGGTATTAATCTTGATTTACTTGCAAGACTCAAGTCTATATTTGATAAACTTTTAAACTTAAAACCAAATTTTGGTGGATTTGGAATTCAAGATTTAAATATTGCAAATAGTTTATTTAATTTGTGTGATTGGGTAGAAAATATGGAATACGGTTCGGATACAATCGATACATTCAGAAAAACGTTCGCAAATGTTTCCTCAAACAAAGGTCTAACTGAAGTTGTCGGAAAAAAATTAATTTCAGATGGAACATACGACACATATGCAAGTAATGATTTTGGTTTTGATCAACAATTTAAATCAATAGCAGGTGATATAGATATGCTTAAGTGCGACGCCTGCAATTTAGGAAAAACAAATTTGACTGTTGCACAAGGAAATAAAGATTTAGTAAATCTTGAATTTGATGCTCGTACTGGATTTAAAAGAGAACGTGGATATGATGAAGTTAAAAATGAATCAAACGATACAAGTCCAATACTCGTTAAAAACGATGTAATAAAAAAACTAGGAGTCGCAGATACATTAACAGAACCTGTAATAGCTGGATCAACAAAACTAGAAGTAAAAAATGCTGAACAATTTCCGATAAACTCCTTTGCAGTAATTGACGAAGGCACACCACAAGAGGAGTGTATATGCGTCCAAGGATACGGATCATTGCAATTAAAAGAACCAATGCAAAATAATCATGATGCAGGTGCAACACTATCACCACCCTCAAGTGAATGTAAGGCATTCTTTGACTGGGGTTCTGATATAGAGTCGAGTGAAGGAATTCAATTTGAATCTGCTAGTGAAAACATTGAATTTATAAACGAAAAAATACCAACAAATAATTTATCTGAAGAACTTAGTAATAAAACTGCGATTATTAAAAAAGACATAAACGTTGAGGATATAAAATATTCACAAAAATCAATAATCACACAAATTACCGAATCCGATGATAAATTAACAAAAGATAAAATAAATACGAATTTAGATGTAAAACCAAAAAGTATAAAAGAGCAACTTGGAGTAAAATCTGAGTCATATGAAAAAGAAATAGAAACAACTTTAGATGAAACAAAAGTAAAGAATGATATCATATCAAAAGATAAAGATATTAAAGCAAAAAATAAAGAAGATTTAGAAAGTGAAATTAAAAAAGATGCAATCAGTTCTCACCAAGTTGTAGAGCAAAAAACAAGTAATATTGAATATCAATCTGATTCAAAGAGTATAGTGTATGACACTTATACAGACGAAGAAGGAAATATCAAAGAGGATACCTATGAAAAAACAGGAGATTCTTCATTCAAAAAAACTAAATCTACAGTAAGACAAACCAAACCGTCTGGTGGTCCACCAGTAGAGCCAGACGCAACAGAAGTAACATCCTTTCATACAGGTGAAACAATTACCCGTGATGAATTAAACGGTACTGTTCTTGAGGATGCTGATATGAATGCAGTTGGTTTATTGCACCCAAATGATATTGAAAATTTAAAGGACACAGAAGAAGTTGAAAAAACTTTAGCAGACGCCGAGAAAGTATACGATAAGATTTTCGCAGAGGAAATAGAAAAAACTGAAAATTTAGTATTAACCGAACAAACCGATGGTATAATATTTGGAGCTCAATTACCAACTCTAAATGGAAATCAAATTGTAATTAACTCAGAACGAGTTTTAATTTCTGCCAAAACACAAGAATGTGGTATATTTTCAAAAAGAAAGTTTTTTGTTTCAACTGATGATGAAATTACGATGAATGCAAAACAACGAATTGTTTTAAAAACTGATATGCATACATCAATCGAGTCACCGACCATTCACCTCGGTGTTTATACAACCAGAAATCATCCTTCTTTAAAAGGAGATTGCACGGTGTGGTGGTTACAAGATTTATGTGATTGGTTATCAGGACACACTCATAGTGATCCATTTATTACAACAGGATCACCAACTCAACAAGGTTCTTTATCAGCTTTAAGAGCAAGAGCTCCAACATTATTGAGTGAACGAATATTTATATCTGGATAGAAAGGTTATACAATGAAAAAAAATGAACTAATAAAACTAATAAGAAGTGCAGTAAGGGCTGAATTAAATGAGTCGTTACCAAAGATGTTATCTGAATTAATTAAAACGGAATCTATATCTGATACAGTTGACGATCCCGTTGAAATTACTAAAAGTGTTTTAAAAAATACAATTCAAGAAACCAATCAAAAGCCTTTACCAACAAAAAGGTACAGCAGAAATGAAGCACTCAATAAAGTGTTAAATGAAACGGTAGGTGGAATACCAGCAGAAGGACCACGGGTTGGAGAACCAGAAACAATGACTGATCTTAGTGGTAATCAAGTAAATGTAGAAAGTTTACCCGATCATTTATCAAAGGCATTAACCAGAAATTATTCAGATGTAGTTAAATTAGTTGATCAAAAACGAGGAAAACTTAAATGAATAAAGATATACCACTTGGTATTAGAATTCCTTACTCACGTGGTAGTCGAGGTTTTTTTGATCAAACTTACTCGGACATAGAACGAAGTCACACCAATTTGAAAATGTTGTTGATGACAGCAAAAGGTGAACGACCCATGATGCCTACATATGGAAGTGATCTTAGAAGTCTATTATTTAATCCAGCAGAGGATGAATATGACGAATTGTTAAAAGAAGCCGTACAAGATGCTACTGAAAAGTGGATGCCAGAGGTATTAATTACTGGAGTAGATGTATTAAGAGACCTTACTACTGCACCAAATTCTGCAACATTGAAAATAAGTTTCTCGTTGAGTTCAATACCAGATTCATACGAAACTTTAGAAATAGAGGTATCATAAAATGGAAAACGACACATATCAACAAGCTTTGGCAAACAAAAAAGACATAAACTATACTGGTAAAGATTTTAATTCATTTAGAAAAAATTTAATTGAATATTCAAAATCATACTTCTCGTCTACGTACAGAGATTTTAGTGAAAACTCAACTGGTATGATGTTTATAGAACTTGCGAGTTATGTTGGTGACGTGTTGTCATATTACATAGACCACCAATTTAAAGAAGGATTTCTTCAATATTCCTCGGAAAGAAAAAATATTATTAGTTTAGCAAACTATCTTGGTTACAAAATAAGAACATCCGTATCAGCAACAACCGAATTGGAAGTATTTCAATTAGTTCCTTCTAAAGTTGGTTTAAACGGAAAAATGGAACCTGATTTTAAATATGCACTTAACATTCAAGAAGGAATGGAGGTATCTTCATCAGATGGAAACTCACCACCCTTTAGGACAATAACTCAGATAAATTTTAACGAAAACAAAAAAGATTCAAAACGTGAAGTAAGTGTATACGAAAGAGACTCAATTGGCCAACCGACATTTTATTTACTTAAAAAAAGATGCATGGCAAGTGCAGGTACACTCACCAGTAAATCAGTAAGAGTTGGAGAACCTAGTGAATTTTTTGAAGTGACCCTTACTGAACAAAATGTAATAGAGGTACTTTCAGTCACCGATTCGGCAGGAAATTTATATTACGAAGTACCATATTTAGCACAAGATACAATTGCAATTGAAGAACCCAACGACTATCAAAATAATCCTGCTTATATGGAATATTCCGATTCTGTTCCATATATATTGAAATTTATAAAATCCTCTAGAAGATTTACAACCATTGTAAATCCTGATAACACAACAACGTTAGAATTTGGTGCAGGAAGTGATAAGTTTGATGACGAAATAATAATTCCAAACCTAGATAATTTGGGAAAGACTATGAATTCTGCAAAAAATCTTGAGACGGGTATTGATCCAAGTAATTTTTTAAAGTCAAACAGTTACGGCAGTGCTCCTTCAAATACTACTCTTAACATAAAATATTATATAGGAGGTGGGGTATCTTCAAATGTATCGGCGAATACATTGAATACAATTCAAAATATAAAATTTCAAGAAACGACAGATTACCTAGATCCCACCGAACAAGCATCAGTTGATACAATAAAATCAAGTGTTCAGGTAAATAATCCATTACCCGCAACAGGTGGCAAGTCAGCAGAAACAGATGAAGAAATTCGGCAAAACGGATTGGCATCATTTTCTTCTCAACATCGTGCAGTTACACGTGATGATTATGTTATACGAACTTTATCGATGCCACCAAAGTTTGGAAGTATAGCAAAAGCATATGTTTCAAAAGACGGAATTCTCGATACAAAATCGCAAACAAATATTTTTAAGGAAGCATTTGTGGATGAAGCAAAAGTAACTCCAAATGGAATGAATATTGTCTACGGAGAGTTAAACAACCCACTTGCAATTAATTTATATGTTTTGTCTTACGATAAAAATAATCACTTAGTAAGACCAAATGAATTAGTATTGAAAAATTTGAAAAAATATTTGAGTAAATATAGAATTCTGACCGATGGAATCAATATTACAAATGCTTTTGTCATAAACTTTGGAATAAATTTTGAAATTTCAATATTTGAAAACTTTAATAAAAAAGAGATATTAATTTCTTGTATAAGTGAACTTACAGAAATGTATACAACTGATAAAATATCAATTATGCAACCGGTAGAAATTGGAGAAATAGAACTAAAATTATCAAAAGTTACAGGAGTACGTTCAGTAGTAGATGTAGAAATTGTAAACTTGACAACTGAAGATGGAGACTATTCCGAAAACGAATACGATATTAAAGCAGCTACGATGGGTAAAACAATATATCCATCAATGGACCCATCAATATTTGAATTAAAATTTCCAAAAAAAGATATCGTAGGGAGAATAATATAATGATTGAATTTGTATACCCAACAGAAACAAGTACACTTTATAGCAATTATAATGTTTTAAACACAGGAGCAGATGAAATACTAGAGGTTGCTTCAGATTTTACTCCGACAAACGGTCCAATGATATCAAGATCACTTTTGTTGTTTTCCAATGAAGATATAATTTCCGATTACAAAACAACTAATAATTATGTTCTAAATTTAAAAGTAGTACAAAGCATAGAACTTGAATCTAACACAGAACTTGAATTATATCCTGTCTCAGAGTCTTGGGAAAATGGAAAAGGAAGATTTGCAGATAAAGAAGTTTTATATCCTGGAGTATCTTGGTTATATAAAAATAAAGAAAAAGAAACATGGAATACAAACACACCAACCGAATATGAATCAGGAGGTGGGTCTTGGTTTGACAAATACTACGACAATGAACTTAATGTTCAAAATCAACTAAGTTATATGTTCACTTTTAATAAAAGCACATCTGATGTAAAAATAGATATTACAGAACTTGTTAAATTTTGGAATATGTCTGCAATTGTGAATAATGGCATTATTTTAAAGTTCAAAAATGATAATACAAAACGATGTGGTAATGTCAAATTTTTCTCATCAAATACAAATACAATTTATCAACCTTACCTAGAAATTGGTAAATATGATTATATATTTGATCCATATGTATCTACTAATAATGTAAAAAATACAGAATTAAGGAATGAACAACTAAGTGCAGAATCACTAGACACTGGATCACTAGACACCGGATCACTAGATACCGCATCACTAGAGACAGGATCAATATATGAAGAATCAACAGAGATGTTGCCGATCAGCAAAAAAGAAACTCTAGCGGACGGAATAAAAGAATTAGATAGCACCGACTTGCATATATTTGTAGAAAACATTAACGAAACATATTCAAAAACAAGTCTTGAAAAAATAAAAGTAGGTGTGAGAGAATCGAGTCCTAAGAAATCTTTTTCAAACAGAATGAGATACTCAGGAAAAAATGTTACAAAAGAAGATATATTCTTTTCAGTAGTTGATGCTGAGACAGAAGAATTAGTAATAGATTTTTCTGAATTTACTAAAATTTCATGTGACAACGGTGGACACTTTTTTAAATTTAATTTCAAGTGTTTGTCTCGTGGTAGGTTGTACAAATTTATTTTGAAACTAGAATCAAATGACATTCGAAAAAAATATGAAGATAAAAGAACCTTTATGATTACAAATTAAAATGAATAAATCAAAAAACATTCCTGAGTATTTAGACAATAATAACTTTGACCAAACACAACTAAATAATCTATTGACTGGTACAAATGTGACTGAAAATATAGATGATAGTGGCAACCTTATTGTCGATATGAATAAAGAAGATATAAACAACAACATAACTCTTTTAAAACAAAATATTACAGAATTTTCTAATGACAAGATAGAACAAAACTATGATACTTCGTTTAATGAACTCATAAATGAATCTGATGCCCAAAATAATGTTATGGTTGAAGAGGATATAAAACAACTTAGTGAAGATCAATTAAAACGTGAGAGTGTGCTTGAAAATCAACTAGATGAATTAGCAAACGTTTTAGAAAGAGAATCCCAACGCAACATTAAAATTCAAGAAGATGCTGAAACTAATTACAATGCAATGAAATCGGTTATATTAGAACAAAGAATAAAAAATGGAGAGGGTGTAGACGAAGCAGATTTTTCAGATTCGTTTCCTTTTTTACCAAAAAGAGAAGAATCTTCAGAACAAAAAAATGAAACATCCTATAATCCATCTCCGTTTGCAATTGAACCGACTTAATCTTAAAACCTAAAAGGTTATGACTGATATTTTACAACATACATTTGCATCTAAGTTTGACAGTGATACTAACGTCATACGATCAAGTAGTATTGACTCGTCTGATTTTAATAAAATAAAAGATAGAGAAAATACGGGCGACTTATTTGGTGTAAATTCAAAAGATGTTATAGAATTTTCTGCGTTTACACAAGACAACGAATTGGTTGGTTGGAAGACAATACAACAAACTCCAAATTATTCAACAAAAACAATATCTTACACAGATACATCCGGTGTAATTCAAAATAAAAATATATCATACTTGCAGTCGCTATATCCAAAAACAAGTGATGGTAATATATTGATATCACCTAAATATGAACTAAGCCAACTAGGAATTGAGCAAGGAGAATATAAAGTTAGAATTGCATATCGAAATGATATCGTAGGTTCATTTGAAAATCCATATAAATTACAAATAAAAGAAATTTCTGCGTCAAGAACAGAAATAAAAGCAGTAACACAATCTTTTAAAAATTCTAGAAATCCAAATCAAATTTCATTTAACTTTGAGTATAGCAACTTTTTAAACAAGCAAGTAATGGTTGCACATATAATTGAAAAACTCAGTAATATACTAAAAAACGAAACTTTTGTTTCTGAGTTAGATTCTAAAGAATTTTCCCAAAAAACTTCTGATTATTCATTTTATGTCAACAAGGCGTCCAAGTCATTTTCGTTAACGGAACTTGAAATATTGAAAGAACTCGATTCAATATATAAAAACTTAAAAGATACATACATGAGTTACTTGTATGGAAATTATAATGAAGTTTTCTCGCAAAACAAATTTTATACAGATTACATTAATTTAGTCGATTATACATTAAATACTTTTTCTAGATTCGTACAAGAAGAAAACACGGACATAAAACTTTTTTATAAATTTATGTTAATACAGATGTTTAATGAAACTGAACTAGATAATTTATTTAAAAAAAGATTTGATACATATTTGCTTAATGGAATGAACTTCGGCAATGGCTTGTTTATTCCATTTTTAAAATACTCAAGTGTTAAAGATGAAATGTTGTCTTCAAACTCGAATGATGTGTTACTAATAAAATTATTAAAACCACTTGACGAATCTATTACAGAGGATGTTAATTTTCATATATCACAAAATCCGTATTCCGATGATATAGTAAAAAGTATAATATTAAGATCAATTGTTGATAAGAGTTCAACAACATTTAAACTTAGAGGTCCTAGTTTATCAACAAAACTTACATCAAATGCAACAAAGAAATTTTCATTAAGTGACGAAGAAGAATCTAAGTTGCTTGAGGATGATACATCGAGTGCAGAAAACTATTTCAAGACAACAAATACGGAAATAGAAAATCTGTATATAGATTACTCTGACTTTAAAAACTTTGTAAAATTTTCTTCTGCAAGAGCAAGACTAGATAATTTTGTTTTAAAACTTACAAACATATCTAAATTTAAATTTAAAATTCAGGAAGCAATACGGAAGATAAACAAACTAAACAGAGATGTAGCATCGGGATTTCTTAATTCAACAGAGGCAAGCAGATCACTTGAGATACTCAAAAATGAAGACATCAAAAAATATAATGAGGGAATTGTCGAAATCTTTAAAACATTTACTCCTTATGATAAATTTCTTTATTACGATAACGATAACGGTGCATGGCCACGTGAGACATCATTTAGTATAAATGGATTTACGGGTGCAGTAGATGGTGCAAATGGATTGTATAAATTACACGCATCAAGAAAATACGACCTTGATAAAGTGTTTTTAAATGAAATAAACTCATCGTGGAAAATTATATGGGACTACACCGTTTCAAAGTGGAAGCTTTTCAATGAAGAATCTGACGTATTTATCTATTCAAACGGCGCCAATCTTAATTCGGGATTTACAGCCAATAATACTAATAATTCTGGATTTGGAGGCCAAAGTTCATTATTTAAAATAAATTTACTAGAAGAATATACAGAGGGAACTGCTATATTTCCACCAGAGTTAATACCACTTGATATAATAGAATTTCAAAAAAGTGATGGGTTTGCTTGGTATAAAGGAAAAGCAAGAGAAGCAGACTTATACGACAAGTATAATGACGAATCGTTGTATAATAGTATTCCAGAATTTTTAGTAAGAACAAATGAAAACGAAGAGTTTACTTTGTTTTTAGGAATGATTGGAGAACAATTTGACATACTTCATGTATATACAGAAAATATGACAGAGATGTCCTACACTCGAAACTCATTTAAAAAAGGAATACCAAATCAATTAGTTTGGTTTGTTATGAATTCATTTGGAGTTAGATTATCCGGAAGAACATCGGATCAACTTACAATTGGCAAGCAATTTGAAGAAAATCGTGACAAAGTATGGAGACGAGTCTTAAACAATTTGCCATATATATTAAAAACCGCCGGAACAGAGAATTCGATAAGGGCATTATTTACTTGCTACGGAATTCCAGATCATTTATTTAAAATAAGAGAATACGGAGGAATCAACTATAACACCGACACAGATGAATCAGATGTAAACTTTAAAATAGATACATACGATTATTCATTACAAATAACCGATTCTGATCAGTATCTTGATATACCAGTTGATTTAGAAGAAGAAAATAACACAAAAGTTTCAATTGAGATGAAACTTAGTATAGGAAGTGAGTTCTTTCAAAATACACAAGAAACAATTATTTTTAATGAAGATACAAGTGAGAGATTGCCGTCAAATTTAGGCATGGGTGTAAATATTGAGAAATTATTGAATTCAGACGAAGACTATATAATAGGTTCTACAAAACCAATTTTTTATACTAAAGGTCAAACTCAAGAATCTTTTGTTCCTGATTCTTGGAAAGACGATGATTCTGTTATGGCACTTTCTTGGAAAAATTTCCGTGAAGGGGTTTCATTTTCGTACCCTAAAGTTAAATCTGGAACTGAACCTGCGTTCGTTACAATTTATTCAGACAGAGCAAAGAAAACTAAAGAAATAGTAAATGAACTTGGTCAAGTCGAATCAGTAGAGTATTACGACCCGTTATATACTCTAGCAGAAATTGGAGCACAAGACACATTAAACGGAGAAATAGTGAGATTATCATTTAGTTTTTCACAAGACGCAGAGATAACAAAGGGTGAATACAGGAACGATGACCATACACTAGACTTTAGATTCGAGGGAAGTCTTGAAGGAAACCACTATACTATAAGTGAACTAAAACAAAATGGATACTTAAATAATAGTGGATTTTACTCTATTCTACAATCAAACAGAAATTGGGAGTTCGGAATATTCAGAGATGATAAATTTAAAGATAATTACGGAAAATTTTATTTAAATTTTTATAATACAGATGGACTTATTTTATGTCCAAGTAAAATGTCTGATCCAATATATTTTGAGGATAATTTTGAGTATGACATACTAATTAATTGTAAACAATCTGATGTAAATACTGACTCGGAAGTTACATTGTATGTTAAACGAGTATATGATTCCTCAGAAGTTTTTTCAAGTCAAGAAAATTTAGTAATTACAAAATATTCAGCAAATAATATTGTTAAAACAAAAAATTTGTATTTTGGAAATTACAACCAACAAACCCAATTTCGTGGTAGTATTGATAAACTTAGAATATATAAAACTGACATTTCTGAAAAAAGATTTTTAGGTCATATCAATAATAATCAAGGATACGATATTGATAATTTTATTGAATTAGAAAATGTGCTTGTCACTAAAATTAATTTCGATCACCCATACTCATTAGTAGGATCAACGGGTGTCAGCTCTGAACCAGGTATTTTGAAAAACTATGCTTTAGTTAATAATAAACAAGATGTATTAGCATACAATTTCACCAATACAACATATCCATATCACTTCATTGGAAAAAACAGGACCGAGTTAAGTAACCTGCCATCAATGGCCGGAAAATCATTTACTAACAATAAAATAAGAATTGAAAACCAAACAAAAATAGCAGAACTAAATCCAAGAGCAAGATCAACAAAAAAATCAAATGATAGAAACAGCATTGATTCAAATACACTTGGTGTATATTTTAGTCCGACTGATATAGTTAATCAAGAAATTATTAGGTTTCTTGGTCAAATAAATCTTGGTGAATTCATAGGAGACCCACAAGAAACATATAATTATTGCTACAAAAAATTTGAAAGTCTTCGTAAAATATTTTTTAAACACGGGTTTGGCAAACTAGATATCCAAAAGTATTTCAATTTAATAAAATCATATATTGATCCATCTTTATTTGAAAATCTAGAAAAACTTGTTCCGGCACGTGCAAACTTAATTTCTGGATTATTAATAGAACCTTCTTTATTAGAAAGACATAAAATAATACCTCCTAGAATAAAATCATCTACTTGGATTGATTTAGACGGAAACAAAAGTGCAGATAAAGAAAAAATAACTGAAATTTTAAATGTTGATTTTAATGTGGGTTTGAAGGGTAATATTTCATCATTTGGAAACGAACGGCCTTACATTTCAAATAAAACTGGTGAATATAAATTGACACATGATTCGGATATAAAAGTTTTTAAAAATGATTCTGAGTTTACATTTAATTATAATTATTGCGGAAACCTGGTAGGAGAGGATATATCAGATACATCAAAAGATATATTCACAATACACGGAATAACTGAGCAAAAAGGAAAGTTGTTTAAAGTAGAAAAAATAAAAGAGCAAAAAAAGATAGGTGTTCAATATAATGGTAAACTTATAGATTACGATATATTTCTAAATGATGGAATACAGATATCTGGATTTACCAACGGAATGGAAACTGCAAATGGAATATATGAGTTTAAATTTAAAGGTGCATCGGGTCTTCCTGTCTTTACAAATCAAAGTAGAATGTGGTGGGTTTTTTACTCAAGTTTTAAGAACAGATGGATAATAGCGTCAGATAATACGGTAGATGGGGGTAAATACCTTGCATTAAATCGTAATAGAAATTACGAAAATTATACATGGATAAGTGGTAATAGGATTGTAGATAGTAATACTAATACACCCGAGTGGTTTGGTACGGGTTTTAATAACTCATTAGAATCAGACAACCTTCCAGTACGAGATTTTGATTACTTTGGTCGTGTTAGTTTTATAGCAAAGTATGATAGGTTCATAGAATGTGAAGCATATATAAATGGATGGGTGAACGCAGAGTTATATGGAATTTATAAAGGTTCTTTCACAGAAAAATTTGTAACAGAAAATAACGAATTTGAGAATGTTAATAAACCAAAGAGTGATTATACATTTGATGGTGATAAAAGATATGTGTTTTTAAACGGAACATTTCGTGGGAAAATACAAAATGGATGGGTGGGGAGTGATAAAATTCAGCAAACCGATTCTGATAAAAATATAAGAATTGTTGGTTTCTTTGATGGAAAAAATTATGAGTCATGTGATAAACCTTATTATACATCGGGTCTTATAAATTCATTAGTCAGTTTTGACAACCGTGATAAATTAGTATTTGATTTTAGAAATTATAACAGCAATAAAGTAAGATACACTACGAAAAACTTTGATAATATAAACTTAGTCAAAATTCCAGAAAAATTAAAGCATACAAACGATATTGATTTTAAATTTATCTCGGATTTTAATATAAAAAATCAAGGTATTTCTGATGTAAGTGATTTAAGCAGTGGTCAAATTAGAAAAAAGCATACAATTAAAACAACAGATATATTTTATTCACCAAATGTATATAATGTGTCAGTAAAACATGATATAAGTTTAAATACAAATTCAATATTGAATATAAAATTTTTAGCTAAAAAAATTAAAATCAGAAAAAACACTTATAAATTAAATTTAAAAAATTCTAATATAAAATTCAATTTCTATAATGATGAATATAAAAACCTAGAAATTATAAGTAGGGGCAGTGATTTTCAACCGAGTTCTGTATATAACCAAAGTGGAGAAAAATTAAAAACTAACACACGAAGTCTTATACGTAATATTAGAGAAAGTATAAAATATAAGCATAATGAAAAAAATCTAAATGAGTTTGAAAATAGTATAATAGGAAATCTTGATTATTGTCTAGTTTATGTTGGAGAGTCTATTGAAAATTTTGATTTTATATTTTTAATACTGCTTGAATCGAGAAAAGAAATAAAGACAAATCTAAATTGTAAAAACTTCTTTCAGAATACAATAACTACAAAAAAAGATACAAAAACATTCTTCAAACCAACTCCAATGTTAGTTGAAAATATTCCATTGTTTGTAAAAAAAATTGAGATAGTAGAAAAAGGAAAAGGATACACCGGTGAGGAGTTAGTCGAAATATATGGAAACCGACCAAACAACTGGAAGTCATCGTGGCCACAAAAAATAAAAGCAAATAAGTTATTTAAAATAGATAATATAACCGGAGAAATAACAAGTGTAAGGTCTGATAATTTTATGCTTACAGGAGATAACTGGTTGACAGATTCTACTATTACATTTAATGATACTCCAAAAATAAAAATTGATCCACCTATAATTGATAATAAATATTCAACACGTGAAAGTGCAAAATTTTATATAATAAGTGGTGATCCAACTCCAAGTGTTAGTGCAGATGTAACTCTTGAAAATTATGTTGATCTCGAACTAGGAGACACAATTGGTAAATCTTTAAACTCTGCAAATATGTATTTTGAAGGAAGAGACTTGGTAAAGTATGACACGGGTTTAGTTCACACAAAAAAAATCAATATACAAACTTCAGAAAAAACTTCAAGCAGAAGACTCAATCCAACTGAGATTATAATGTTTTCAAATGAATCAATCTTAGACTTTGAATTATATGTAGATAACAAAATAAAAGAAGTAATGAGGTCAGATATATGTGGAAATGAGACACCAATTTCATCTGACACATATGAGATTCAAATTACAAGTTTTTACGATGATGGAGACATTGATTATGGAATTTCTTATATTAAAAACAGAGAACTCGTAAATAACTTTTTTATAATATTAAATGAAGAAAAAAGTAATGAACTAAATTATCAATTAACTGATGAGCAATTTGTAAATAAAATATCTAAAGTAAATGAAAACAAGTATTCCGAGGGATATGTAAGAATTAACGGTTTTACATCTAATCAATCATCAGCAAATGGCAATTACAGATTCAGGAACGATATATCTTATTGCGATAATTATGGATCATACAATGTACCGATTCCAACCTACACATCCGAAAACACAGAGTGGATACTTACATATGAAGAAAATATTAATAGATGGAAACTAAGAAATATTAAAAACTTCGATTTTATAGTATCAAATACAAAATACTTAGAAGATGGTTTTCTTGCGAATAAAGATAACAACCAAGGTTTTTACACAGGAAAAGAAGTAATAATAAACTCTGAAAACACCGTTGACCAAAATGGATTTGTATACAATTCATCTAATGACATTATCGGTAACAAGTTTCAAGAAGCAAATGTTTCAGTAAGTAACAGATTCAAAATTGTCCCAAATAAACTTTTATTTAAACTTGAAAAAGAAAATTTTAATAACTTTCTGATTTGGAAAATAAATATTAAATCTAAAACAAACAATAAATTTGTTTATGAAATACCACTTGTGTATATAAATTCAGACGCAACAGATGAATCGTTCGTAGAAAAATATAATAATATAGAAAGTAAACTAAATACTCTTGATATTACTCAATATCAAGAAACGAGTGCTTGTAATTTAAACTTTCAAAATGCAGTAGTTTGGAAAATAAAATCAACGAATGAACAAAGTGGTGAATTTTCAAATAGTAAAAAAATCTACACACAAGGTTTGACTTATTTAAATGCAACCTGGTTTTCAGATGATAAAGACTTATCAATGAGCGGTAGATATTCTTATGTTTTTGACAAAATAACTAATGCGAGTAACTCACTAATTGAATTTTCCGAACTGACCAATCTTTGGAAAATTAAAACTATAAACAGAGAGAAAGCATTAATTATTAATAATAATTATCCAAAATGTGGGGTATACAAAACAACGACAAAGAACATATATGGTATATGTGAATACGAAAAAATAGATGATGATATAGGGAGTGTTGCAATTAAACTGAAAAATCTTACAGATGAATATGAAAGTGCAAATGGGTTATATTATATGTATGGATATTTAGAAACTGGTGAATACTTGTTTAGGAACAAAAATTCACCTTGGTTATTTTTTACTCAAGATAATGGAATAACTTGGGAATTAAGAAATGACAGATTATATCCAACACTAAAAATAGTTCAATATAGTAAAATTGATCAAGTGGGTGTATATACAAATAAATCTGAAACACTCAAACTTTTTATAAATTTTGAATTAGATTTTAGTTTTGACAATAATCGTGATTTTCTAAATGTTAATATTGATTCACTAAAACTTACGAGTGACACAAATAAAATGTTAGTATATAACAAAACTGGTTACGAAAAAAATATTTCAGATGATTTTAATTTGTCTGTAAATCTTCAAGTAATCAATGCAGAGAAAACTACAAAGTATTGGTCCTCTATTCCTTGTAAAAATGATAAAAATATTAATGATTTTTACTTGCACAATAATTTATTTTTAAAATCAGAAAGTGAATTACTAGTAGACACGGAATATAATAAATTTAAATTAAAACTTAATGTAGAAAAGTCAAAGCATATTCTTAGTAGTAGTGTAAATCAATTAATAGACTTAGAAGGTATGTCAAACGACAGACAGATTGTATTAGATAACTTTTATGATAATAGCTTTAAAACAGACATGGTATATGCGATAGGATCAATAGTCCATTATAGTGACATCATGTGGGAGTGTATCAAAGAGACTCCAACAAACAGAAATGTAATACCTGGAGTCGATTTTGAAACAGGAAAATATTGGAAGATATTAAGTACAAACTATACTAAACTGAAAGTAACGTCTACAATAGATTTTAAAATAAAAAAATATAAGGATATTACAAATATAAATCACCATGATTTTGATTTCTCTAGAGAATTTGTTAAAATCTTTAAATCACAAAATCAATTTACTAATGGGATATTTGATCAATTGAATTGTAATTCTGTCAAAAAATATTCTTTGGCCAAAGAATATTTACCTTTTGATATAGCACACATTGGTACGACAAAAAATATACTTACACACGGCCGCACAAAAACTCACACAGATTACGGATATAATAGAAATTTAGGTGTTTCTAGCAATAGTAGAGAAACAAGTGTTGATGACTCAGGATATGTTTGTCAAAAGCCTGCAATAGTAAGAACATATAAAAAATCAGAAAACCGCAAAGAAGAATATAAAAAAGACTCCTTTTGGTTTAACGAAGACAAAAAGCATATTAGAAAAGAAGAACAAAGTCTTTTATACGAACAACCAACACACCCACCTATTATATCATTTAGATTTGAGGACTACGACACATTACAAGATATTTCTTTAAACATTACGAACTTTAATTCTTCTCAAACGCAAGATGCTAATGGTGAATATACAAAAGTAAACAGCTCATATAATAACACATATGTATTTCAAAATGAAAATGGATATCACATATATAAGACTAAAGAATGTTGGGTTTTACAAAAATCAAATAAATTTAATGACTTAGAATTCTTAGAAGATGTTGATTATGAATATACAACGAGTAATTCAAAAAGAATTGATGGTGAATTAAATGGTAACTTTGGATCAAGTTCTATTTTCTCATCTCAAACTGGATTAGTAGAAATTGTTTCAAATAATATAATTGAAAAAACTCCCACACCAACACCCGAAAAAACTCCCACACCAACACCAACTCCAACTAAGTCAACACCACCGGATGAGTCTCCTGAAACACCTGAAAGTATAATTACTCCTTCACCATCACCAAGCCCTACACCATCTAAATTAAGTGTAGAAAATACACCAACCCCAATAACAAAAACAGACACAATTGATCAATTCCTGTTTGAAAAAAATGATTTGGCAATAACAACAAAAAAATACGATATGTCAAAAGATTCTCAATTGACAGAACTTCAAATAAAAGAAGACCTAGACGATCAGCAAATAATCATTTCGGGTATAATGACGGTTGAAGAACTACAAGAACGTGAGGATGTGTTATCAGAAATTCCACCCAATGCTAAGAACTTTGGAATAAAAGTAGCAAATTATACTAAAATGACAAGTAGTACGATTACGCAGAAAAGTGCTAACCAATACGGATGGGATTCAAGTGAGGTATATAAAAATGGAAAATTTAGAGCATTTTATATGTCAAAAAATCAATTGGGAAGTTTACACAAATATGATAATCAACACATTTTTGCCGATTATGGATATTATATTAAAAGTTGGATAGGTGCTCGTCATATTATAGTAAAAGTATTAAATCAAATTGATGCGGTCACCGAACTAACCGCAACAACAGGTTTACCCGAAGGAGTTTTACTTACATGGAAACCATCTTTTAATGCAGACTATCTTAGAATAGAAGCAAGTGATCAAAACACCAACTCATGGATTACAATTGCAGATAACATTTCGCAAATAAGAGCAACATCTGGATACCTTGACACATCAATAGAAATGAACACAGAAAGAGAATACCGAGTAATTTCAGTTGGAGTGTCTGGAAAAGAAACAAAATCGGAAACAACATCTGGATGGAGATTGGGCATACCGTCTGCACCCTCAAATTTAAACGTATCTTATGGAAAATTTTCAAATAAAATTGAGATTTCATGGAATGGTTCGGGTTTAACATCAAAATATAATAAAGTTGATAGTTATACAATCTTAAGATCAGAAACAAACCAGTTTGATGACTTTTCTGATTATACTGCTATAGCAAATAATCTGACAACAAATGACTATGTTGATACTTTTAATTTAGATACTGCGATAATATATTGGTATGTTATTGTTTCAAACAACGAAAAAACAAAAATACTAACAGAAAGTGAATTCAACCAAAAAATCAACAGAACGAATTCAGTTGCTGGAAAAATATCTTAATCAAATGAACACACTACATAAATTATATTCTTTGGATAAAGAAAAAGTAAACGCAGTATTATATAACGGAAAAATTATTAAAGCAGGTAGAAGTCGTGGTTTTAAAACTGCGGTTGAGTTCAACAATGATACAGATAAACTCGAATCACCTCAGTCATTTGCGGATATTAATTGTGATAGTTTCGCATCAAGCGAATTGTCTGTGTCATTTTGGATACACCCAAAAAACAACAGTATTGAAAATTCACCTGTATTTGTAAATGAGCATAATAATAAAGTCACGGGTATATTTTACAATTGTGGTGAAAGCAATGAAGGTACGCTTGGTATTTGTTGGAATGATGACATTACGAACCAACCCATAAAGACAGATATAAAAATAACAAATTCAGGTTGGGTTCATTTTGTTTTCATATTTGAGCAAACGGGTATTATAAGAATATTCGGAAACGGAAAATATATTTTCAAACATGACATCGGTCGTGATCTTGAAAAGGTAATATTTTCTAATATGAGATTAGGTGGATTTTCCGGATGGATTGATGATTTTAATATATATCATTATTCATTGAAATATGGAAATGTAAATATAAACCAAATTGCGACACAAAATATATCATATATTTTTAATACAAGCAGAAAAAGTGGAGAATTAAATGTACCAGTAGATATTGATTTCAAAGAAACCAACGAACCTTTTTATTATTTACAAGATGCTGATTTTTTAAAAGCACATCAAAATTATAATCTACAAAAACAAAATAATCAAAATTACTTTGATGAAGATTCTATGTATCAAACGGCCGGTGGTGTGAATGATGGAAGTTTTAGAATAGCAAGTGGTGCATTTAGAACCTTTTTAGGCAAGATATACGAAGAACCTCCTAAAGAAGACGAATAAAAAGTCTTGTATATAAATATTTATATGAAATAATTTTAAATCAAATATATATTAGTATGGGTTATTTAAATAATGAAACTATAACCGTTCATGCGGTTCTTACAAGAAAGGGTAGAGAGTTACTTGCTTCGGAGAATGGTCTTAACATTACAAGCTTTGCACTTGCCGATGATGAAATAGATTATACACTATACGATCCGAACCATCCAGAAGGATCACAATACTACGATTCTGCGTTACGAAACATACCTGTGTTTGAACCTCTTACTGATGAAACACAGTGTCTTAAATACAAATTAGTAACACTTCCACCTGGAACAGAATATATTCCTACTATCAAACTAGGTCAACAAAATATAATTGTTGATAAGACATATAACGGAGTGATAAATATAACTCCCACTACAGAACCGGTATACAACACCTCACTTGGATACACAGCGGTCTTATCAAACAGAAATGTAGGAACACTGACGGGCACGGGTCTTGATGTAGACTCATCTCAAACTGCATCAATATTTTTGGGTGACACATCAAGTGAAATGGCAACAACAGAAGTTGGTTTTTCATTTACTTTTAAACCAAACAAAAGTATAACAACAGATCAAAGAGCAACCTTAACAATAATTGGTAACGAGAGTGGAGGTTCTACATCAATACCAGTCGTAGTCACCGTAGTTTCTTCAAGTGAAAATTCTGAGCAAGATACACTTAACACATTCCTATGAGCATTTACAGAGAAATAGAACAAACTGATAAAGTTTTTGGTCGTGTTAGAAAAGTATCTTCTGGTTTATTTTCCTCAGGATTCGAGTGCATTGATTTTTATATAGATCAAACAGAAATACAAAGTAATATAAGTGGTTGGGTGGCATCTACTGCTGATGAGAATTACTCAAACACCTATCTTGCTCCTACTTTCGACGATTACGGAAGTACAACAAATTACATTGAAGAAAATGTAATTTTTGAGGGAGAATCAGAGGGTACTCTCGGTGAAAATAAAAAAAGATGGAACGAAGTATCTTATGGTGACTACTATGTAAATGTATACAATGAACCAACTTATATAGACGGTCTCCCAAATGACAATGCTACATCTCAATTTTCCATTTCATACGGAAACAAATATGGATATGGATCATTAAACTCAGATTTATCAACATCAGTAACAAAAGCAGTATATAATCAATATAAGAATATACTATTAGGACCTGGTGACGCAAGTTGGACATTTGCACTTGATTCAAATACGAACGCATTTAAAGATAGGGATTCTATATATGTAATAAATTTCTCATCATCTCAGTTAAAAGAAAAATTTGATCCTGGAAACCTTGAATTCAGACTAACTGTTACACATGATGATATTACCGTAACAGAAACTTTCAGAGACGATAGCAGATTCGTTACTAATTCTGTTAGAAACCCATCAACGGGTAAAGTATATCAAATAGTAACTGGATCTATTGTTGATGAAATGTCTGATGAAAAAAGATACGCACTTGGTTCGGGTGAAGGGTCCGGTGAAGGTTTTGGATTTGCTTATCCTGATCTCGGAATATTAGTTTTAAATCCATTTGCTTTATCCTGTCACTTTGGAAGCAAGATAGAAGAAGAGTTGATTAACAGAGGTGATTCGGAGCAAGCATCCGCAAAAAATAATAAAGGTAGACAATTGAGTTGGTATGGTAAAACCGATCCATCTCTGATTAACACCAATGAAGAAGTTGGATCAGCCGACTTACAATATGGCACAGAAAGAAATCATCAAAACTTTATGAAACTATTTAATGCAATTAAACTAGGAGCATCATTCAAAGCAAGGAGTACAGAATTTGTTCCTTCAAAGCATTATTTTATTCGAGTAAAAAATACAGATTTTAATTATAGCAACAATCCTTCATTTGTATTTGGTGGCAAAGAAGCAACACAAATCCACGAGGAGGGTTCTGGTCCGAATCGTGACTATTGGATCGGCAGATTGCGCCATGAGGACTTTATTGATGATCCAAAGGCATACATTACAACTGTTGGTTTATACAATGAAAATAATGAACTAGTTGCAGTTGCTAAGTGTAGCGTTCCGATATTAAAAAGTTTTGATACAGAAACACTGATAAAAGTAAAATTAGACTTCTAAAGAATATGTGTAAATATTTTAGTACAAATATATTTATATATTGTGATAAAAGTATTGAAATTATCAAATAAATCGGTAACACGATTTAAAACTAATAAAAAATGGAATTACAGTACATTAGATTCTGGTAGTAATATTGTTCTTGAACAAGGTGATAACATTCCATTGTTTTCATCATCTATAAATAAATTGTCAACAGAACAAAATAATTCAGAATTTAAATTGAATTTGCGTGTCGGAAAAAAAGTAACAGGCACATTTTTTTCCAAAGATAGTAAATACTTTAATGCAGAGAAAGAACCTCTTAATTATGACGGATCATACCAACGAGTCGTATACAACAGCATCAAGCATTTATTCTATAACGACTATGGAACAGTCGGAGATATAGAAAATGATTCGTATTACAAAAATCCGATAAATATTTTCGGTAGTGAGACCGGAATATATTCTCCTCAAAATTTCAGTTCAAAAACACTAGAAGTAGACAAACGAAGTGAACGAAGAGTAATGTCAGATGAAGTAACTGTTTTGGAAATTCCAGCTAATGTATTTGGAGAAAAAATAAAACCTGGTACATTAAAAATAATAGATCACAGTTCTGAATTCGAGTCAATAGAGATTGTTGATGACGGAAACACTAATTTAATAGTAGGTACGAATTCATTCAATAACATTTCAGAATTAAACTTAAATTCTTTTTTTAATTCAATATCAGAAACATCCTCTGTTGATCAAAAGATAAATATTGATTACACAGATTTGTCGTATGGATATGAAGTAGATTCACACGGAGATTTTTTACTTTCAGGTGCACCTACATTATCGACATCAATTTCGGAAAATCAATCAGGCCGTGCATCTTTACATAAATTCAATCCAATTTCAAAAAAACATGAATTAGTAAAAAACTTTTATTGTCCATTTACACAAAATGGACTTGCACACGAAAATAGAAACGATAATTGTCAATTTATAATTACAGAACTTGAAGATGTAATTTCAACAGAGAATTTTTTAGTTAATGACGATTTCGGAAAATCTGTTTCAATAAATGAGTCAATATGTGCAATAGGTTCACCTAAATCTCATATCAACGGCAGAAATAATGATCAACCCACTGGTCATATATTTATTTACGAAAAAAATAAAGGTGGTAAAGAAAATTGGGGAATAATTAATGTTTTTGAAGGAACACCAGATTCAGACTTTGGAGAATCTATATCAACCGATGGTGACTTTATAGCAGTAGGTTCTCCTAATTTTGAAAATGGAGTAGGATGTGTTTATGTATTTAAAAAAACAAAAAGAACAAAAGAACATCCGTGGATTAAAACTTCGTCTGTTTATGATTCTTATCAGTGGAATGATGTGCTATCAAAATACGAAGGAACTCCAACTCAAGATACAGAAGAGTATTCTAAATATTTAAAAGACAGAGATGGAATTATTTCCAGGAGAATTTCAAAGACGATAAAAGAGTTAAAAAAACTTCTAAACACAGGTGTGATTTCTGACATTGAGTATATAAATGCTATACCGACCAAGGATGATTACAGCGAAGTTTATCCTTACAATTATCTGTACACAGACAATGTAGAAGAGTGTGAAGATAAAAGTAATTGGTATAATCAAAAAATTTGGAGCAAAAATACACACCCGGCAACGAGATGTAAATTCGCAGAAGATGAAAAGCATTACAAGAAATCTAGTTGGCCTGGATATATGACTGATGAAAAAACAGATTTATATATACCAAATCCGGCACATGAACAAAATAAAGATAATAAATGGGCTTATAGATGGAAACTGCAAAATGTAGTTGGAAATGCGGAGGATATTAACCTATTTGGTGACAATGATGATTGTGAATTAGATAACCTGTCTATGTTTTCCAATTCAAATTTAAATTCGTTTGGAGATGATAGTGGGTTTCCACTCACAGAGTACTCAGAAACGCCGAAAGAATCAATAGGTGATACAACTTATGATTTAATTGGTACTATTAAATCACCTGATTTGAGTTCTAAGCGTTTTGGAGAGAAGGTGGTAATAAAAGGAAACAAATTGTATGCTTCAACCCACACAACAGATTTTCCTAGATGTTATATGTTTGTTAAAACAACAAATGAACACGGTTGCGAAGTATGGGAATTAAAAAATACAATATCAGAAACAGAATTGATAGGTCATACAAATAATTCAATGATAGACGAGAGTGTATTACACTCGGTAGAATTAAATCATTATGATACCTATTTTGATATTAAAATATGTCCATCCGTTTCGTCCACATCAGACTCAACAGGAATCCCTACATTCAATAAATGGATTTATAGTTTTGATCAACCAATATTAAGTTCGGAAAATAAAATACTAGGAGGTACGCGGGTCGATGCGTGTGATTCTATTTGTAAAGATTATAATTCCTACAAATACTATTCAAGATTTTCTAAAATAAAAGAAAAGCAGGCTGCACAAATTCCTGCCAACTATGGTGAGCAAATAAACTTACCAATGTTAAATGACAAAGCGAAGTTTTTTAGCAAGGCGGAATTTGCAGACTCTTTTTACCATCCTTCTGACAATTCCATTGGCATTTCTTGGAAAAATGCAAGAGAAAATGTATCGTTTGCGTATACTAATGTTACACCTGGTAACTTTCCCAATTTCATGACAATTTATTCAAATGAAGCAAAGCAATCTGACGGAACGTATGATCCATTACATACATTAATAGAAATAGGAGGACACGAAACCTTAAATAACCAACTTGTTAGATTGATAATTGACAGTGAACGTGGGAACACAGAGCATTTTTATGAATTTATTTATCGTGGTTCAATAGAGGGAACACATTATACACTAAATGAACTTAAAGAAAAAATTGAATACGAATGCACACTTCCACCAAATAAAGGAGTATACACCACGATAGCAAACGAATTATTTATAGACGGTTTAGGAAACAAACAAAACGCAAAATTATTTTCTAAAGGTGAAAATGACCTTCAATATTCAGAACCTTGGAGTGAAGAAAACACGATGAAGTTATCGTGGAAAAACTTTAGAGAAGATGTCTCATTTTCTTATCCAATGGTAAAAAGAGGAAAAGATATTTCTATAATGAGAATTTATTCAAATGAAGCCAAGAATTTAGATGGTTCGTATAATGCTCTGAATATTATAGCAGAAGTTCATGCGAATGAGACTTTAAATAATTCAAAAGTAAGACTGACATTAAATACTGGATTTGTAAACGGTGATGAATACTATTATGAATTTTTGTATCGTGGTTCAAAAAATGGTAAAAATTATACATTAAATGAATTAAAAGAATCATACGATTATGATTGCACTCTACCACCAAATCAAGGCGAATATGTAGAGATACCTTCTGAAAAATTTATAGACCCTTTAAATTACACAACTTCGGCCAAATTATATTACAAGAGTGAAGATACACATTCTTATATTGAACCTTGGAGTGAAGACGATGCCATAGGGTTGTCATGGAAAAATTTCAGAGAAAATGTATCATTTTCATATCCTTCTGTAAAACGAGGAAGACTACCTTCTTTTATGGCAATTTATGCAAATGAAGCAAAACAAGATGACGGTACATTTGATCCTAGATACATATTAGCAGAAATAGGAGCACAAGAAACATTAAATGGGGAAACTGTAAGACTTACTTTTAACACGGGTTTTGTTGGTGGAGATGAATATTTTTATGAATTTATTTATCGTGGGTCAATTGAAGGTACGCATTATACTCTGAATGAACTTAAGAATTTAATAGATAAAGATTATGCAGAAACCACTACCAATTCCGGACTAATACGTTATATTAAAGACTACGAAAATCTTAATATATTTAAGAAATGTAGATTGCCAAAATTTTATTCGAAAAAAGAAAACCAACTTTCCTATGTAGAGCCTTATTCTTCTGATGAAACGCAGGCAATATCGTGGAAAAACTTTAGAGAAAATGTCTCATTTTCATATCCTCAAATTGCATCTGGTTCTGAACCAAGTTTTATGACAATATATTCAAACGGTGCCAAGAGAATAGATGGATCTTATGACCCAATTTTTACACTTGCAGAGATTGGTGCATCTGACGCACTAAATGGAAAGTTAGTAAAACTTTTAATTTATGCAGACAATTGTAAGAATGATAAAACACAAGTATACGAATTTTTGTATAAAGGTTCAATAGAAGGTACTCATTTTACATTGAGTGAATTGAGAAATAAGTACGATTATGAATGTACTCTACCACCAAACTTGGGTATACCAGTCTTATTAAATAAAATCAATGAAAATGCCGAAGAAGATAATCTACTATTCAGTAAAGCAGATGGAGGACTATCATATACAGAACCATATTCATCTGATGATGCTATTGCATTGTCATGGAAAAATTTCAGAGAAAATGTATCATTTTCGTATCCATCCGTAAAACGAGGAAATCATCCGTGTTTCATGGCAATTTATTCAAATGAAGCAAAGCAAACTGATGGAACATATGATCCTTCACATATATTAGCAGAAATAGGAGCACAAGAAACATTAAACGGAGAAACAGTAAGACTTACTTTTAATACAGGTTTTGTTGGAGGGGATGAATACTTTTATGAGTTTATTTATCGTGGATCAATTGAAGGCACACATTATACTTTGAATGAACTGAAAAATTTTATAGAATTTGATTGTACATTACCTCCAAACATGGGTGGTTTTGTATCATTATCTGATAAAGAATTTCTTGATCCACTGGATAACAAATTAAATGCCAAGTTTTTCTCAAAAGGAGAAGGTGGTCTTTCATATTCAGAACCTTGGTTTGGTGATGATATAATTAATATTTCGTGGAAAAATATTAGAGAGAATGTATCGTTTTCTTATCCATCCGTAAAAAAAGGTACATCACCAAACACTATGGCCATTTATGCAAATGAAGCAAAACAAGATGATGGAACATATGATCCTTTATACACACTTGCCGAAATAGGAGCACAAGAAACATTAAACGGAGAAACCGTAAGACTTACTTTTAATACGGGTTTTGTTGGAGGAGACGAATACTTTTATGAGTTTATTTACCACGGTTCACTTCAAGGCACACATTATACAATAAATGAATTAAAAGAAACAATTGACTATGAGTGCATACTATCACCAAATCAAGGAGAGTATGTATCTTTATCAAAAATAAATTTTGATGATTATTTATTAAATTCAGACAAAGCAAAGTTTTTTACGAAAATAAAAAATCAAGCTGCATTTAAACAAAACGAGAATAAAGATGAAGTGTCAATAAGTTGGAAGAACTTCAGAGAAAATGTTTCGTTTTCTTATCCAAGTGTAAAATCAGGTGTAGAACCAAGTTTTATGACGATATATGCAAACGGTGCGAAAAACAAAAAAGGTGATTATGATCCAATAAAAACACTAGCAGAAATTGGTGCAGAAGATACTTTAAATGGAAACGTGGTCAAATTAACATTTAACCAAGGTTCAGTAAATGATGATGAATTCTTTTATGAATTTATTTACGATGGAAGTTTAGCGGGTACACACTACACACTTAATGAGCTTATGGAAAATAACTTATTGAAAAAAGTTGAGTCAACCACGCACATACAAAAAAGTAAATCTAATATAAACAATAGATTTTATGTTGAAAACTTAAATAGTATACAAATAGAAACATTACAAAAAAAATACACAAACTATCTAACAAGTAATGTAAATTCAAAAATCAAAAAAATTAAATCATTCGGTGAATTACCAGCAAATAGTGGTCATGAAGAAATAGTAAGAATACAGATAGATGATGATATATTACAATCGCAAAATCAAATAAAATTTTATAGTCAAAACAATTATTCTGCACATTCTGAAAATAGTAATCTCGAAAACGAAATTGAAATTCATTGGAAATATTTCAGAGAGGGGGTGAGTTTTTACTATCCATCTATAAGAAAAAACGATACAAATGAAACTAATTCATGTATGCGTTTATACATGGATCATGATAATAAAAATGGTTACGATAAAAATAAAATTATTGCTGAGATAAAGACAAGTAGTTCACTGAATGGAGAGATTGTGCGATTGAATTTAGTATCAAATACTAATAAAGAAATTTTTTATGAATTTTTATTTGACGGTACGAGTATTGGAACAGAGTATACTCTAAGTGAACTAAGTGAAAAGGTTTCTCCTAATTTGTCAAAACCACTAATAATTAACTCACCTGACTTAGAAAATTGTAAAATAAGAATTGATAAAGATAAAATATCTAACGGATTACATAAACTTTATATATTACTAATTGATTCTGACAACCAACCAATAGGTACAGAGTCAATGATAGAAATGTATAATAATCCAATTGTATACAATCTAGAACCTAGACGAAATTTAGTCAAAAAGTCTTATACATATTCCGCAAATACAAAATCCGAATTCGGTAAAGGGATAGGTGCATCAGATAAATATTTTGTAGTAGGAAATCCATCTGATCGTAAATATTATGTAGACCAAACAACTTCATATACTGCCGGAAGTGCGTTCGTTTTTCGTGTAAATGAAACTAACTTGGATTTTCTTGAAAAGATATACGGAGAGGATACATCAGAAAATAATTTTAGCTCTGCATTTGGTAATGATGTCTCTGTACTTGGAAGTAATTTTTTGGTAGGAAGTCATTCAAAAGAAATGACAACTATTAATTTAAATGAAAGTGGAAATGCAAAAAAACTTGATATTGAAGATTTAGAATTTGGAGCAACCAAGTACGCAGATGAAATTTACCATACAAATGAAGCTCTTATTACCGATTATGAAATTGATCTAAATAGTAAAATAGGTGATGCGGTTGTCAAAGTAAAAATAGACGATTTAAATATCAATAGGTTATTGATAAATGAAATGACACTTAAAGCAAACTTTATTGATACTGGTAATGAAACACTCAGAGTACATGGTGTGACAGGAGAAAACACAGAAGATATTAATGGAATATACAGACTAGTCAAATCCCCAATTAATATTGACTTTGGGTGTGATATTGATACTAATTTACAAACAAGAGTTTATATAAATAAAAATAATTGGTCTGTATTTTATGACAAATTACGCACTTGTTGGGTTTTAACAGACAAACCAAATATATCTGTTGAATATGAAATACCTTGTAATTGGAATTCTGTTTTGGAAACATTTGAAAGAATAAATTTAATCAGTGAATTTAATCTTTTGACAGAGGAAATGTTAACAAGTGCGATCCAATTGTATAATGTAAGCAATCAAGATATAATAAGTAAGTGGAAATTATTAACTCAAACTAAAATACCAACGATATCTGTAAGTTATGCTAATTTAATAAGAGAACTTGAGTCAATAAGTAAACTAAAATTAAATCCACAATTGATTGAAGAAATATTTTATTTATACAGCTCAAATTCAAGAAAAAGAATATCTACAAGTATTTTGAAAAGATGGAAAGATTCGGAAAGCAACTTAGGTATGCTACCTTTTATATACGAACTTGATTCTGTAAATCCAATTTCATTAAACTTTAGTTTACTTGTAAAAACATTGGATATATATAAACTTAAAGATTACGAAATATTAAAATCATGGTCAGTCAAACTTGGGTATAATCACCTGTTGGGAGACTTGCTAAGAGAAATTAGACCTTCATATCATGATAGGTTATCTATATATAATTTACGATTGTTGACAAAAATTGCAACTGATTTTATAAGTCAACGTAAATACAGTACGATAACGACACAAACTGATGACTGTCCAGAGGTAGAAAATTTTATTTTGACAGAAGAAGAACTAGGTCAATATGGAAAAAAGTGGAAACCTAATGTTGATCGTGGGTTTTTATTAAGTGATGTATTCAAGGATATAAATAAAAATGTGAATATTAATTTTGCAATTTCAAACGAGACATCGGATGAAGATATGCCAAGAAGTTTTATGTCTGGTGTTGGGTTGCTCGAAGACAAAGATATCAAAATTAATTCAAATAACGATACAATAGGAGAGCATTCTTCACTTACATGGGGAATCTATCGTGACAAAACAGAAATAGTAGGAAATTATATACATTTTTACGTAAATATTCTACCTGATGTAGAATTGGATAGTACATTGGTTTTTGTATACAATTCAATTAAATCAGCAATCAACGGATATGTGTATTATTATTCTATTAATAATGATACGAATAAATGTAGAAAAATCAAGAGAATGAAAACAAATAAAACAAAATATTCTTGTAAAAAGCAATATGGTCATTCTGTAAGTTTAAGCAAGAATTTTATTTCAGTTGGTTCTCCTGTACTTGGTAACTTCAACATTGATGAAATATCTACGTTCGGAGGACGTTCGGTTGTTTCGTTTGGAGATTCTGAAAAGCTATTTATTGAATATAATGTCATACCACCGACTCTCATAAACGATTTCAGTAAAAAAATAGTTGGGTCTATAATTTCGTATGACCATGCAGCCATATTAGATAATAAAAGTCAATTTATAGGTAATGTATTTTATAAGAACGGTGTTATTGCTCTAACAGATAGAACTGGTTATTTTTCCGAGTTGTTAAGTAATAGTGGAACATCAGGATTTGAGTTAGAATTTAAATCAATGCATACTTTATATGAAAACGAAATACTATGTAAAGTTGAACCACATGAATTTAACTTTAGTACCAATCCTACATCTGTTCAATCGGGACAAATTTCATACGATATAAATCAAGATGGTAAATTTGACATAATTGATGCGTCCTACATATTTAAATACATAATGGGTGAGGTAGGTGATATAGAAATTACAGATGATGAAATAATTGAAAATGAAACATCAATAAAATTGTCTGCAAAAAATAAATGGCCCAAACAAGACTTATTAATGACAGAATCTGAAGATGTATTGTTAATGGATTTATTTTTTAATTCAGATATAATTGAAAATCGACCAACACATGAAAAAGTTATTTCAAATTTAAAACAAAAATATGAGAATGGAGAGTTCGATATAAATGGTGACGGAAAAACCGATGAAGTTGATGCAAATTTATTATTAAGATACTTCGTGGGAAGACGAGGTACATATTTAACAAGAGACTTAGTTAGTAAATATGATAATTCAACACGAAGTGATGCAAATACGATAATTAAATTTTTAGATGAAAAAACAGGTAAGAATTTAGGAAGAGAAATATTAAAAGATTTTCAAGACTTTTCTGAAAATGACAAACAAGATTCTACTGGAAGTTATCTTGCTCCTTATGCAACAACAATTGGATTATATAGTGGATTAGAACTTGCAATGGTTGCAAAATTAGGGAAGCCTGTTAAAATACTTCCAAACTATCCTATAAACTTTTTAATAAAATTTGATAATTAAGCAAAGTTACTTAATATTTATGAATAACAACCTATTAAACGGAGAAAAAACAAAATGAGTTTAGATGCAAAAACACAAAATGCAAGATCAAAAACACTTACGAATTCAAGTGGACGTTGGTCTGTAGATGAATCCCTTAAAGGAAAAGGACTTGAGGCTTTATACGCAAAGGCGTCAGGAAGTATTTACACAGCAATGGGTGGAGGAAATCTACCAGCAGGAGCAGTTTCACCTGGATTAAACGAGCAAATCGGTTCTGGAATGAATCGTACTAATGGCGGTCAAAGTTTCTTTGGATTTGGTCGTGGTAATGATCGTGGTTCTGCGGAAAATCTTGGTTCAGAAAATATTGCAGGTGGTGGTCGTAAACAACAACCACCAAAACAACGTGGTGAAGGTGGAGTTTTAGGTTTTACTACATTTCGTGTTCCTATGACTGATCACGATTATGGTGCAAATGCACAAAAAGTGGAAGAGTTAGCACAATCAAGTTGGTATACACAAGGTCTTAAAGGTCCAAAAAAATATGGAACTACAATGACAGGACTTGGTGGTCGTAGTAAAAGTTCACGTGGTCGTGAAGACGGTGGTGCTGGAAGTGGTGGTCAAAGTAAATACTAATTTACTTCTTGCCTTTTTAGTTTAAAAAGCATAACATATAGGTTATGCAAAATAAATCCTATTGTTTAGGATTAGATATCAGTTCTACGGTTGTTGGTTATTGTTATTCTTCTTCTAAAAATAAAGTAAGTCACGCAGGATATATAGATATTCGTAAAGAAATCAGTATCAAGCAAAAAGCACATAATGTTGCTGAAATACTAGATAAACTAGAAATAGAACCTTCGATAATTATAGTTGAAGATACATTAAGTGGTTTTGGTGGAGGAAGAACCAGTCAGCAAACTATTGTTAAGTTAGCAAAGTGCAATGCAGTAATAAGTTATGTAATAGAAGCATTGTATGAATTAGATGTAGAACACGTGAATGTTTCATCTCTTCGTAAGGCTGTATTCGGAAAAAGTCGTGAACAAGGAGTTGATAGTAAAACATTTGTACGTGAACAACTTGAGAAAAAGATTGATTTAAGTAAATTTATCGTCTATAATAGTAGAAAAAATTATGATAAAAGAAACTACGATATGTTGGACGCAACGGTAGCATCATTATATCATTGGCATACTATTGACAATTAATGGGGATTTCCGAACAAAAACTATATGCTTTATTACAAAAAGTGTTAGGTGAAGGTAAAATCGTCTCTAAGGACGAAGCAATGTTTGTGTGTCCGTTTTCTCATCACCATAAACCAAAGTTGGCAGTAAACCTCACAACACAACGGTGGCAAAGTTGGATTGATACAAACGCAAAAGGACGTAGTATTTTTGCGTTATTCAAAAGAATACAAGTTCCAAGCAATTATTTTGCGGAGTTGTCTAAAATCGTTAAACTTCCAAAAAACACTAAACTCGCAGACACCGAAGAGCAATTTGTATCATTACCTTATGAATTTAAAAGATTGACTGAAACACATACTGACTTTTCTTATTCTAAAGCAATGAAGTATTTAAAAAATCGTGGAATTCAATCATATGATATTGAACGATATGATATAGGATATTGCGATAAAGGAGATTATGCAGGTCGTATTATTGTTCCATCGTTCGATGTAGACAATAAATTAAATTACTTTCTTGCAAGAGATTTTACAGGAACTGCGTATTTGAAGTATAAGAATCCACCTGTAAGCAAAGATGTTGTAGTATTTGAAAACCAAATAGATTTTTCTGAACCATTGATTTTATGCGAAGGGGTATTTGATGCAATAGCAATTCGCAGAAATGCAATTGCTTTGCTTGGAAAAAATATTCCAAGCAAACTCAAACTACGTTTAATAGAACATGGTGTAAAAGAAGTTAGCATTGTATTAGATAATGATGCGTATAAAAATGCACTATACATATCAGAAACTTTAATGAACGATAATATAAAAGTAAAATTAATCAGAATGGGAAATGAAGACGCTGCCGATTTAGGATTTAACAAAATTATTCATAGAATCAAAGAAACCAGTTTTCTTGATTTTAGTGAATTAATGAATCAAAAGTTATGCATGAATTAAAATCAAGTTTAAAAAATGTTGAGAAGGTGTATCATCTTGCTGATATACATATTCGTAATGTAAAACGACACACCGAGTATTCTTTGGTATTTGAAAATTTTTACAAACAAGTTAAAAATGATAATCTTGATAATGCAATTATTTTTATTGGTGGGGATATCGCTCATGCTAAAACAGAAATGAGTCCCGAGTTAATAAAACAAATTTCTTCGTTTCTTAGAGAATGCTCAAAGTTACACCCAACTATCGTTATAGCAGGTAACCACGATTGTAATTTAAATAATCCTGATCGTCTGGATGTATTGTCACCTATCATGGATATGATGGATGATGATAATTTATTTTATTTAAAAGATACAGGAATATATAAATTGGGTGATGTTGCTATTGGTGTGTTTGGAATATTTGAAGAACCGTCTGAGTATATCCACGGAGATAAAATAGATGATACCGAAATAAAAACCAAGATAGCAGTTTACCACGGAGCAGTCAGACGAAGTATGACTGACATAGGATATATAGTCGTGGGTGGAGATGTAAGTTTACCACAATTTGATGGATATGATATTGTAATGCTAGGAGACATCCATAAGTACCAAGTACTTCAGGAATATAAAACAGAACATCGTTTTGTTCCAGAAAGCAAAGTTGATTCGTATAAATTAGACGGTTGGGATGTTTGTGATGAATAGATTTTTAATAAAATGCGAAGACATTGATATTGGTGATGTTTTATTTGCAAGTAGTGTTGCAAAAAAAATAAAGCAGGAAAATCCTCCATGTGAAGTTAATTTTAATATAAATTATTTGCAACCACTTGAATTACTTAACAACAACCCGTATATTGATTATGCTTACTTTAAAGATAGTAAAGGTGAATATACAAAAACTTATACAATAAACAAAAGTAGTCATGATTTAAATTTATCCACATCGGTGGTTTCTCAGTACCAACAAATGTGTGAAATCAAAAGTTTCAATGATACCTTTGAAATTTTTACAAATCCCATAAGTGATTATTCTATTGAATGTAGTATGAAAGAGTTAGTGGAAATAGACTATTGGAAATCTGATATGATTAAAATATGCTATGTGATGGATTGGGATCGAAAACGTTATATCTTAAATAATTCAACTGACCAATCAAATAGTAGAAATGCTCATTCAATAACAGAACAACTTAGAGGAAATCGTGATATAATGTTGTTTGCAATTGGAATCGAGTCAAAAGAATCTAAAAACTTTCCTAGCATAAATTCGTCAAATAAATTTAGTTTCACGGCCAGTTTAATAAAAAATTCAGATTATGTAATTGGACCCGAAGGTTGTTTAACTAACTTATCATCAGCACTTGGAATCAAAACAATAATAACGACCGATTACATTCATTATACATACGGTACCGATGGAACGAAAACTGACAAAGAAAAAAAATATACAGAACCATTTTTAGGTCCTTTAAAATATTTTCCAAATTCAGGTCACATTCATCTTGATCCCTATTTAAATGATCATGAAGTGGGAAGCGAAATTTTAAAAATTGTCACACATGGAAGATAAAGAAAATTACGTAAAAATAAAAAGACACAACAAGAATAAACCTGTTGTAGTTTATTCTGGTAGTATGATTCAGCAGAATCATGGAGAAAAACCAATAGGTCATGGTTATGTTTTGTGGGACTTACCTTCAAAGAAACACATTCATCACGAAGTTCATAATGATTATGGTTATTACACGATTGAAGTTCGTGATGGAAAATGTGTAAGTGATCTTGATAAACTTCCCAACAAAGCAAGGTTGAGAGTCAAGGTATACAATACAACTGCAACTGAGACTAAAGAAATAATTGCAGACATTCGTCAACGAACAAGTATAAGTGACTTGAATGTTACAAGATGCGATGCAATATCTGAGGCAAAAAAATATGATCGAGATAACAAATTTGATTTTGGTGATATATCACAGGTGCAAGTTCAAAATGAACTGATTGAAGATTATCTTCGTAGAAACTTCGTTGTAGACGATGATCAAGTTCAAACTGCACTTGATATTAATAAAGAAGTAAATGATAAACTGATTGTAAAAGAAGTTCTTAGAAATTGCATTTGGAAACCAAAGAAGTTTGAATTTGGCAATATGTTTAGCTACGGAGATGCAAATGTAATCGATTTTACTAATATGAAAAGTGTTATGGGGTTGTTTGCTTCAAATGCAAGTGGTAAAAGTAGTGTAATGAGTGCATTAAGTTTTTGTTTATTTGACAAATGCGATAGAGCATTTAAAGCAGCCCATGTACTTAATACACAAACAGAATCTTTTTACTGCAAAATAAATTTTGAAATCTCAGGAGTGAACTACTATATAGATAGAACTGCAACTACTAAAAAGAATGGTGATGTAACTGTCGTTGTTGACTTTTGGAAGTTAGATGAAGATGGTCAACAAGTATCTTTAAATGGTGAACAACGAGCGGGAACAAATGCTTCTATTCGTGATCATGTTGGTTCATATGATGATTTTGTTTTAACCACACTTAGTCTACAAAATAATAATGCTATTTTTATAGATAAAAGTCAAAGTGAACGAAAAGATTTACTTGCACAATTTATGGGCATTGATACATTTGATCAATTGCACACAACTGCATCTGAAGATATCAAAGAAATTAATGCACTATTAAAAAGATTTAATCGTGAAGACTTTGATGAAACTTTAGCTGATGTTCAATCAAAACTTGAAGAAACAAATAAAAAATATACTCAACAAGATAGTATAACGAATTTGGCATTGCTTGAGCAAAAGAAATTTAACAAACAACTTGCAGATAAAAACTCTCAATTTAAAAATTGTTCCTTCGATGAAACTTCGGTCAATATAGATGAACTTGAGTTTAACAAAAAGAATTTAAAAGAAAGATTGATTGTAGCAAAAGAAAATAGAGAAGAAGAATCACACAGAAAACAAAAATTAACAACAGTCAGAAAAGAAAAAGTTTCGGACTTAGTCAAGTTGGATGGTGTTGACGAAAAGTATGTTAAAGTTCTAAAAATTCGTGAGGATATAAATTTGGTTGATAAAGACTTAGCAGTTTTGCGTACATCTGTGAATGCTAAACTAGATAAACTAAAACACTACGATAGTCACGAATATGATCCCAAATGTAAATTTTGCGTGAACAATTCAAAAAATCTAATAGAAAGTGCTGAACAAACTAAAGAAGAATTAGATAAAGATAAAGCAGCGGCGGATAAACTTGTAACTCAGAAAAACGAGTTATCTAAAATATTAGATGAGTATAAAAATGTTGAATCCGAATATGAACTGCACGGTAACTTAAAAAACGAAACAACACAACTTACATATGAAATAAACGAAGCAGACTCGAAAGTACTTGCGTTATCAAGCATGATAGAATCATTAGAAAAAGATATCGTTATCAACAATAAAACTATTGAAGAGTATTATGAGTGCAAAGACATCATTGAGTTTAATAAAAAACTGCAAATTGAAGTTAATGCTATTGAAAATAAACTACTTGGTATAAATGAATCTGCAAATACCGAAACTGAAAAACTACAAACTTTATTTGGTGAAGTAAAAATTGTTGAAAAAGAATATGAAGATGTAATTGCGTCAATAGAAGAAGCAAAAGGATATGAACGAAAAAAACGAGGATACGAGTTGTATCTTGATGCGGTTAAACGTGATGGTATTTCATATGAACTTATTTCCAAAACGATACCAAGTATTGAAAGTGAAGTTAATAATATTCTTTCTCAGATTGTTGACTTCGGAATGCAATTAGAAATGGACGGAAAGCATATCTATTCAAAGATTACATATGAAGACAGACATTGGCCATTAGAAATGTGCAGTGGAATGGAACGTTTCATTAGCAGTATCGCAATGCGAGTAGCACTTATTAATGTAAGCAGTCTTCCTCGGTCTAATTTCCTCGTTATTGACGAAGGATGGGGTTCATTAGATGGAGACAACATAAGTAGTGTATTTAATCTGTTTACCTATTTAAAAGGGCAGTTTGAGTTCATAATGGTTATAAGTCATTTGGATGTAATGCGTGATATGGTGGACGAGATTATAGAAATTCAAAAAGAAGGTTCTTTTAGTAAGATAAAATACGGAGCATAAAACATATTTAGATATATATTTATTATGTACCTAAGTTGTATTTATGGAAAATTCCGAAAAAAATCAAGAAGTTCAAGAAACCCTTATAAAAGCAGGATTACGTAAGGGATACTTTACACTTGTAGAGGGTGTATATGATCCTGGTATTTTAAAAGCCGTATTTCTTGCAGGAGGACCAGGATCAGGCAAATCAGCAACTGTTAATACTTTGTTTGATTTAGCTCCTCCTACTAAAAACCTTTCACCAAGTGGATTGAAGGTGGTGAATAGTGATCCTGCGTTTGAAATACTTCTTAAAAAAGCGGGATACGATTTAAATCTTGCTAAAATGGATGATGAAACTTTTCAAAAAGTAACAAGTGATGATCCAAATAGTATACGTTCTCGGGCAAAAAAAATAATGCTTAAACAATTTGAGTTATTCAAAGAAGGACGACTTGGAGTCATTGTTGACGGGACGGGTGATGATTACAATAAAATATCAAAACAGAAGAAGGCTTTAGAAAAACTTGGTTATGATTGTTATATGGTATTTGTAAATACATCACTTGACGTTGCTCAACAAAGAAACGCATCACGTGAACGAAAATTAAAACGATCATTAGTTAAAAATATTTGGACAGATGTTCAAAAAAATCTTGGAGCATTTCAAA
>MDTC01091247.1_pt1 | contig 41557 bp, 37 predicted proteins | sample 811181 | NCBI WGS metagenome assembly MDTC01 (sample SAMN05326644, study PRJNA326480) | marine metagenome | isolation source: seawater | place: Pacific Ocean: North | collected 2011
AAAGTACTATAGGAATTACGGACGTTACGAAAGGAATCTCTAGATTGATTGACATGACTGACGTTTTCTGATTTGGGGCCATAGCTCAGCTGGTAGAGCACCTGCATGGCATGCAGGGGGTCAGCGGTTCGAGTCCGCTTGGCTCCATTATGATTTTCTATTTATTCCAATTAGTTTGACCAATTTATCATAACAAAATGATACTTTTTGATATGGAAAATATGGCAAAATAACCCCCCTCTGAGACCAACTCTGCCATGAGATATCCGTTATAAATTAAGCGTCTCTAAATTTATTAATATTATTTTGAATTTTGCTTTTAATAACTTTTTCTCTCAAATCGAATAATATAAGTTGATAATAAAATAATTCTATAAATTCATCACTTAATAAATATGTATATTCAAAAATTCCTAAAAATTTTCTCATAGCAAAAGAAAAAATTATATTAAAAATATAAATCAAACCAAATAATAAAAATCTTTTCTCAAAAAAAATAAAACTAAACCTTTTAAGATAGGGAAGAAATCCTCCAAAACTAATTAATATAAATATTAAAGAAAAAATAAGTTGTCCTAAGGTAATATCATCAGGCCAGAAATTATTGCCATAATGATTATTATTAAATATTTTTAAATAAAAAAGGGATGAATTATGAATATTGAATTCTTCACGGACACTCCAAATTTCTAAAAAAGATTTGTTAAAAAAACCTTTAAAAAAGAAACTGGTTTCTTCAAAAATAAGCAAAATTGGGATAAAAATTCTCATAGCAAAAGCTACAAAATTATTGGAATATTTTATTAAAAGTTTTCTATTTTTAAAAATTAAAAATATATTTAAAAATAATAAAATTAATTGTATAAATTCTACTAAACTGAATAATCCATGAGTTTCATGAATTCTATCTCTCCTCAGAAACCAAATGCTTTCGGGACTAAAGCTGTTTAATGAGGCAACTAAAAGAACAGTTAAGATTGAAATTAAATAATAGTCTATTTTATCAAATAAATGTTTTTTAAAAAGCATAAAATTTTTAAAGATAAATTATAAAATTTAAAAAAGTGTATTAAAAGTTTTCCTTATTAAAAGTACAAATAAATTTTTCATCTATAAACACTATAATCGCACTATTTATTAAGATAAATAGAAAGTTTTTAGTTTGTAATTATTGGTCAAAGAAAGAGATATTTATGAGCATTTAACCAAAAGATTAAGTAGTTTTTTGTTAGGTATTTTTATCTCTGCGACCAGAGCTATGTGACTAACTTAGCTAAAAGAGTGGCAAACACTAGTTATAATTTAATTGAGAACCTACATGGTATGCAGGGGGAAGAAGTTCGAATCTCCTTGGATCCATCAAGATAGTCACTAGTTATATAATTTTGTTTGAGCTGAAATAAATGAGAATATACAATGTCTCTTATTGTATATTTATGTATAGATATGTTCTATTTGGTGCCAACTCTGCGGCCATTACTATTGAAAATCTTGCTAAATTTAAGAAAATAAATTCTCTAGTTTATTAAAAATCAAAAAATATTATAAATAATGGCAAATATGAAAAAATTAAAATCGCGCATTAAAAAATATAAATTTCTTTATGAGAAGATTAAGAAGATTAATATTTTTTATTTAAATTTAAAAATTAAATTTAAGCATATTTTTTGGACAAGAAAAGATATTTTTACAGATATTTATCTTAATAATAAATGGGGAGATAAATATTCTTTATCTGGAACTGGTTCTAATCTTAATCAGACAAAAATTATACTTAAGGAAATAGCAAATATAATAAAGAAATATGAAATTAAAAATGTTCTAGATATCCCATGTGGTGATTTTTATTGGATGAAAGAATTAGATTTTCGTGGTCTAAATTATATTGGTGCAGATATTGTATCTGAATTAATAGATGAAAATAAAAAAAAATTTAAACGATCTAATATAAATTTCCAAATAATTGATCTTTTAGAAGATGATATCCCAGATTCTGATCTTATATTTTGTAGAGATTGTTTAGTCCATTTTTCTTTTGAAGATATTTTTAAAGTTTTAAAGAATATTAAAAAAACAAATTCTAAATATTTTATGACAACTAATTTTGTAGAAAGAAATCATAATGATGATATACCTACTGGTGCTTGGAGAACAATTAATTTATGCAAACCTCCTTTTAATTTTCCAGAACCTTCTCTAATTATTTTAGAAAATTGTACTGAAGGAGATAATCAATTTTCTGATAAATCATTATCACTTTGGGAAGTAAAAAATATTTCAGAATATATTTAAAAAATATATCAAAAACAATTCTATTAGGTATTCTTCATATTGTTATTCCTAGGCCCAAATTGCAAAAAAGTTTAAAAACATGATTATAACTTAATTGGTAATATGCATACAGTGGGCTGTGATTAAAATTTTTATGGCTCCACTTAATTTTTCGTTAATACCAATAGATCACAAGATTTGAGTTCCACAATAGTAAGAAGTGCATCATATAATTAAGGATTTCATGACTAATAAGACTCTTATATACTTACCATTTAATATAGTCAGTACTTGAAAAATTTAATTTGATAAAAAAGGATAGGTCCCAAATTAAAATATTTTTAAAGGACTTTATTATCATTTCTATTTTATCAATTTTCACATTTTCTATTTTTGATCTACTACTTACAAAAATATATAGGCCAAGGGGTCACTCTAAATTCTTTGAAAGTAATAAAGTAGCTGGATTTATTAATAAAAGAGAATTTGTAGGAATATTTGGAGGCCCTTTGGATGAATTTTCAAACAAAATTTCAATCGATATTTTTGGAACTAGAAAAGTAACTAGTAGAAAATGCAATTTATCAATAACAAAAAATGAAAATAAAAATTTAGTTTTTGTAGGTGACTCAATGCTTGCTGGTTTTGAAGTTAAAGATTCCGAACATTATGTATCTAGGCTAAGTAAAAAGTGTATTTCCAAGGGATTGATAATAAATGGAGGTGTTAGGGGCCATGACACTCATATGGCTTCAGCAAATGCAGTACGAATTTTGAATGAGTTTAATTTGGATCAATTAAACACAGTTATCTTTTATGGCCTTACTAATAATGATTTTCATGAGAATGATCATAAAAATACTTATTACAATTTGAAAGCAAAATTTGGATCTATTTTTGATCAGAAGAACTATAAGCCAAAAGCTAACTTAAATTATCAGAGAGTTAGGATGTTTATAGGAGATAATTTTTACTTTACAACAAAATTCATTGTAGAGTTAATGTTATTAAAAGACTCGTTTGGAGAATTAAGTAGTCATAATGAAAACTTGAAAGCAGAAAAATGTAAAAGGGTTATTTCTATTTTGGATTCTACATTTTCTTCAAACTCAATAAAAAGCAAAGTTATTTTATATGTACACCCAGTTTTTACAAACTTTACTAACCTTGAAGAAACCAAATTAATTGAGAATTGCTTGATATCTGCTGCAAAAGATCACGCTCAGATTTCTATTTTGCCAATACATAGTTTTATGGATAAAAAAGGTGATAAATTTGATTATCAAGAATTAATATTTAAAAGAGATGCCCACTATTCTCCGAAAGGTCATTTATTTATTTCTGAAATAATTTTCCCAAAATTGGAATCTGCATTATCAAAAAAAAATTAACCATATTACAGACTAAACCGATACTTATATGCAAGTCTTTAGAGTCCTATGGTTCCTGAACTAACTTATTAATCCAATACCATTAAGTCTCAAGTTTATATTTAACTGTTAAATTACAAGTTATTAAATTTATTATTAAAAGTTGTTCTTAAAATATTCTAGCTTGTCTTTAGGGTCTTTTAATGTTAGTGATGAAATAATCAATTAATGGATATTACTTTGTTAACATAAAAGTTAATCTAAGGAAAATTTAAGATATGTGGTTTCTAAATTAATTGAATAACAAAAACTAGTTATTTAATAAATATTTATCAAAGGTTAATTTATGAAAAGATTTTGGATATTTTTTAAAACCTATTTATTTTATTAAAGTATATTTTTTCTACACAACAGTTTGTTTATAACTTACCTAAGACTCGCAAGAAAAATTTTTTATTAACTTTTTGTGTTATGTTTATTTTTTAAATTCATTTTTTATAATACCTTGTAAAAGTAGTTTAAACTAAGGAAAAAAAACTTTAGCTTAGATTCATATTAAAAGAAAATCAGTCAAATCAAAACTTTGCTTTAGCTGGTTTGTTTAAGGTAAAAAAAATGTGTTTATAGAAATACAATTTTAGATTAATTTTATTAAAGGTTTAATTTCAATATTATCTGACTTATAAGCTATAGCTAAAGACCAAAAACTATAACTCATGTAATTACTATTCAATATAATTTTAAGTTTTTCGTGGTAAATTTTATTTTCTTTTTCTTTAATTGACCAATAAGGTAGATCTCTAGAGATAGAACCCTCTTGCCATTTGATAGCAGCTTCTTTTAATGTCCAAAACTTAAGACTTTTTTGCTGTATATCTCTATGATTAAGTTCTGCAAATTGCTTTTTTTCTAATTCACAATAAAAGCGATTTATGAAAGAAAGAGAATTTATAATTCTATCTTTTCTCTCAATATCAACACCAACTTTTATATCTGACCAGCCAATAAATAATGCATCTCTACAATGGCTGAATGTAATATTGCCTAGACCATTTTTTAATTTCGGTGGCTTCCCAGGTAAAGCCTCTAAAGGGACACTTAAAGGACTCATATCGAAAAAATCAGATAAAACTTCTCTTACACATCCCCTTGTATAAATGAACTCCTCAGATCTTTTAGGAGGTAATTTTTTAGATAAATTTTTCTCATAGTTACTAACTTGTTTTTTTTCATTATTAATTGGTAGTATCCACAATTGAAGAATATTTTTACTTTTCATGTCTTTATATTTATAGTTTTTGAGAAAAATAATAAAGTTTTCTCTATTTTATTTTTTTATTTTAAATAATTCTCGTTTTTTTTAATAGAAAAACAAGTCTTAATTAAACCTATGGCTAAACTTATAAAAATAGGATCCCAGCTCCCTGGAAAAATATAAAATTTATCAATAACTCATTTAAAAACTTAAGAATAGATCTTATTAAGTTTATAAATTAATGCAAAGAATTTTTTATAATCTCTACTAGGTCCCCAATATTCTCAAGTGTAGATAATTCTTCAAGGCTGAGCCTAATATTCCATTTTAATTCGCATGCATAAAGAATTTTTACATGAGACATGCTATCCCAACCATCTACATCTTGGGCTGTCATTTCTGGTTTTAACTCAAGTACTTCCGAACCTAAAACATCTGATACTACAGCCCTTAATTCTTCAATAATATTACTGATGTCATTTTTCATATTCTTATAGGATTTATATATTAATATCAACTAAAGCTTTTAAAAAACTATCGTAATTAGAAATCGTTGACAAATCTTCATCAGAAGAGGGATTATTTCCTGTTAATATTCTTCTAAGCAATCTTCTCGCTATTTTTCCACTTTTGGTTTTAGGTAAGCAATCTATAAAAATAATCTTCCAAGGTTTATGGTGTGGAGTTAATTTATTGCTAATGCCTAATTTTAAATCTTGAACGTCTAAATTCTTTTTATTGGAGGTAACACAAAACAATACTATTTTTTTTCCCGAAATTGAATCTTCTAAACCTACAGCTGCTGCTTCCCTTATATTTTTATTAAGAGATATAGTTGAGGATTCTATTTCTGCAGTGGATACACGATGGCCAGAAACATTTATAACATCATCAATTCTTCCTCCAATATATAAGAAAAAAGATTCATCTCTAAATCCTATATCATGCAAAAGATAGCCTCTTTTTTTATCCCAATAAGAAGGTTTTCTATCACTCGAAACCATAGAAAAACAGCCCGGCCATGGATAGGGAATTGATAAGGATGAATCCTTTTTGGAAATATTAATTTCAACAGGAAATTCAGACTTGCCAATAGTTGAAAAATCTTTTATATCAAACTCTCCCATAGTAGGAGCAGAGATAATTCCTCCGGTCTCAGTCTGAAAATATGTATTAACTATATTTCTACAAGCAGAGTTGAAATATTTTAAAGCCCATTTTGCAACATCATCAGCAAGTGGTTCGCCACAAGAACCGATTCCCTTAATTTTGAAGCCTGAGGAATGGGATTTTTTACTATTAGTAATTAAAGCATATGATCTAATTGCTCTTAACAAAGTGACGGAGCAATAGAAGAAATCAGGCTTTGTTAATTCGATAAATTTTTTAAGATGTAAGGGATTTTGAAGAATTCCTAAATTAAAAATAAAAATAGACTTTGTACTTGTTAGGAGTGGTCCATATAAAGCATAAGTATGTCCATTTATCCAAGCAGCATCTGTCCCACAAAAGATTGAATTTACATTATTTTTTTTATAATTTAAAAAATATTTTTCAAAAGTATAAGCTGAATAAACTAAATATCCTCCATAAGAATGCCAAATACCTTTTGGCAAACCTGTAGAACCAGAAGTAAATAAGCAAAATAGATATTTTTCACTTGGAATATCTATTTTGGGCAAATCATTATAATATTTTATATCTTGGCATTTTTGCTTTTTAAATTTAGTTTGTGTAGGATCAGATTTAAAAAAAAATTCACCAAAGATTTCTATTTTTTTGTTAAATAAAATTTTAGATTTTCTAAGTAAATTTAGTTTTTCTTTATCAAAAGTATCCTTGATATAAATACATTGAGGATCAAATATTTTGATTCTTTCACAAATTGCTTCTACAGAAAGATCTTCAAACAAAACGCTATGACAACTTCCTATAAGAGCCGTAGAAAGCATAATAGTAGAAGTTTCTAAAGAAGCACTACCTATTATCATTACTCTTTTAGGAAATTTACTTAGAAAAGTATCATTAATTACTTCTGAACATTTTTTTAATAAATCAGCATATGTTACTTCTACATATGTAAAATTTTCTTTGCAAAAACTAAAGACTATATCGTCAGCGAATCTATCTTTGAATATTGTTTTTTTGAGATCTAATTTACCACTTTTAAACCAGATCCAATTTGAGAAATATTCTTTATCTTTCGAAACTATATTTGATTTAATTAATGCTTTCTCAAAAGGAACACTCCAACATATTTTTTTATTTGCAAATTCTGACCAGAAAATTTCTAACTTTGATATGGGAATATTTGACATTAGAAAATTAAATTAGCAAGTTGTTTACTATCGTTATAATAATTATTTTAAAGTAAATTAATTTCTTAAAAATAAATTACTATAATAGGACTATCCTAAAGAATTAAATATCTAAAACAATACTAAATTAATCTTCCAAAACATTTTATAAAAATATAAAGGTTATAGTATTTTAAAATTTAAGTCATGTTAATTTTTATTTTATAAGGAGGATATTTATGAATAAATCAAATTTATCAAAACCACTAATGCTTATTTTGGGTTTTATTGGTTATTCAGTGCCATTAACTATTATATTCAATTTTTATTTAGAAATTAATTCAAAAAAAGAAAATAGCAAAGAAGAAATTTTTTATAAAGAATTACATAAATTAAGTTACTTTAAAACTAAAAATAATCCATATTTAGAATTTAATCGTTTGGAACTGCATCCCACAACAATGTTTTCATTACCCAAGAGATCAAACTTAAAAGAATTAATTAATAATAATACAGTTTCTCTTGATAAAAATGGTTATAGATCTAATCCATACTTAGATAAAACAGAGTCTGTCACAAAATGTATTGTTTTTTTAGGATCTTCTGCAGCATTTGGTATTGGCTCTACAAGTAACTCTAATACAATTCCTTCATTAATCAATAAAGAATTAGGAGGTGGTTTTAGAGTTTACAACTTAGCAGTTCCTTCTTGGAATAGTAGACAAGAATTGATTTCAATAATTAATTTTATTTCCAATAAAGAGGTATCAAAATGTAATTCAATAAGCTCAATATCTTTTACTGGAACACCAGATATTTATTCAATAGAATCTAGTATTAAAAATGATCTATATTATGATAAAGAATCAATAAAAGAACTTATCAGTAATCCTGAGCATTTTAATTTACTTTCAGATAATGTAGAAAAAGGTAAAAAGTCTAAGAGCCTTAAATTCAATTTAAAAAATATAATTCAAGAAATTTCAGAAAAACTATTTGGAAATATTATTCCTTATATACAAAAAAACTTTAATACAAAAATAAAAAGTGAAAATAACTTAATCAAGACCCCAATATCAAATGATTTTAAAAATTTTATTAATCAACAAATTGATTCTTTCATTATTAATCAAAAAATGATTAATAATATCGCAATTAGTCAAGGAGGAACACACCTAGTTGTATTACAGCCAGATTTAAAAAATTACAATCCGAATGAAAATGGGTGGTGGAAATATGCTAACGATAGAATAACATTCAAAATAAGAGATGAAAAATGTTTAAATACAATAGATTTAAGATCAAAACTTATAACTATGCAGCCTCACTATGATTATTCAAACCTTTCAAAGCCTATGTCACTTAAGGAAAGTATAATGTTAGAAAAATTTAAAAATAAAGATTTATCAAAACACCTATTTTTTGATAACTCTCATCTAACAGATAAAGGAAATAAAGTTGTTACCGAAATAATATTAAAGAAAAATATAGAGTCAAAAAATTGTTTTAATAAAAATAGAATTTCTTTCCAAAAATAATTAATAAATTATTTAATCAACCAGCAAAGTATATAAAATTACTTTCAATTGAAATGCCTGAGATCCAAAATATTTGCATTAAGCAAGCAATCACAAATTCAAAAAATACTAGTATTAATTTATTTTTAGAGTTTTTAGTGGAATTTATATTTTTTTTATTAAATATAAATCCCTTTATTCGGAAATATAAATAAATTATGAAAGAAATAATGATATATGGAATGAAATTATTTATATTTCCAATTTCATTTAATAAATCTTTGAGAACACTAAATTTAAGCTCATAAATAGATAATCCCATTCCAAATAATGATATTGTAAAAACTCTAAATATTTCTCTTAAAAAATTACTTTCTACTAAAGCTTTTTTGAGAAGTTCTAGCTTACTTAATGCTCTAGAAAAAATAGTTAGAAAAGTACTTACGATTGCAAATAAAAAATCAACAGGCTTAGCTCCATGCCAAATAGCTAATAAAAAAAATAAAGTAATAGCTGGTAAACCCTCTATCAAAAAAAATTGTGTTGTTTTATTGAATAATGAGAATTTACGAAGCGCAAATAAAGTTATAGGTGTAAAAAGGTAATTCCTAATTCTATCAGTAATGTTTAAATGCCATCTACCCCAAATTTCATGATAAAAAACAGAGTCTTCGGGATTTTTAAAATTATCAATCAGATCTATACCAATTATGGATAACAAGGATTTGCAAAGCTCACTAGCTCCAGAAAATAATAAATAATATTTCCAAAAGTTAAAGAAACCAAAAATAATTAAAGTAAAAAATAGATTTAAAATACTATCAGAACTTAAGGTGTAATTTTTTAATTCGAAATTTGCAGAAGACAATAAATAGCCAGTAGTTATTCGGAAAAAACCAGATATTGCCAAGGTTAAATTAAAATTTTTTAAAGACTTAATATTTGGTATTCCATTTTTTTTTACATTTGATTTTTCTAGTTCTTTTATAGAAGCAGATGGCCCAGAAATATAAGTTGTAGGAGTAAAAGTTGCTGTGGTACATAAAAGTATTAAATTTTTTATAGAAAGATCTTTTATTTCTTTTTCTCGAAGAGTAAAAAAAAGAATGCTTGCTATTAGAGATATACAAATATATTGATATCCTGGAGGTAAGATAATTAAACTGAGATTAACTGGTAAACCTAGTGGTATTAATAGAAAAAAGCTTATGATGAATAAAAGCTTTCCCTTATTTCTTTTATCTAATAAATTCTTAGATATTAATACTGCAGTTGATACTAAGAAGAAAACGAATAAAATATCATATAAATCTGCCTTTGTAATTAAAGAATATATAAATACAAAAAAAATAATTCTTATAATCTTATTAAGGTAAGAAATTTTGTTTTCCATTAATTTTCAATAATTTGAATGCTTTAAGAATTAAATAATAATTTTATAGAAAGAGAAATCAGATAGTTTATTTGATAGTAAAGTTATCACTAAACTATTTCCTAACACAAGTCAAAAAAAATATTTTTAGGAATCAAACCCTGAAAAGTCATATTTTGGTCCTAATTTTTTGAGTTTTTAAAAAAGTAGTAATTACAATAAATCTTAGAAAATTATTATATGATCATTTGATTTGTTTCAGGAATTTATACTCTCTGAATGCTCTTTATTTTGGACTTCGTAAAATCAACTTAAAAGGATTTCTGTTTTAAAGAAACGATTTTTGTCGTCAATTTTATATTCAATAAATAAAACTTGCTTTTAAAGCCTAATCTTAAATACTGCCTCCCAGTAAATTGTAATTTATTTTTTTCCTGTTATTAATGGGAAATTATGCAGAACAAAGACTTTATTTCGCAAAGCTTATAATTTTTAATTTGACTCAGATAATATATTCTAATTAAATTAGAATAAAACAAACTCAAATTCTGGAAATATTTAATGATTTTATTACCCTAACTCTGAATTTTGTTTAATTAGTAAAAATTAATCTTTTAACTATCTTAAATAGGATATAATCCTATAAAAGTATTACAAAAAAAGTTTGAAATACACTAGCAATCATGTGAATGAGATCTCACTATTATCTTTTAACCAATGGAAGCATTTTTAAATTTAGCTAAAGATATATGGGACTTTTTGAAAGTCCGCAAAAAATATTGGTTACCACCTTTAATTATCACTATTTTGCTTATGGTATTAATTGTGGTTTTCACTGAAGGTTCAGCAGTCGCTCCATTTATATATTCAATTTTTGAATGAAGAGATCAGATTTTTTCTCATTGATAGCTTCCATATTATTGTGCTTATTGGGATCTGAGTTTTTTTTACGTATTGCGAAATTAGGATATAATAATGCTCCATTAAATCCAAGCAATATATCTCATCATGAACATCCTAGAAACTTTTCTTTCACAGCCTATTCTCCAGTTGGTGAGTGGGATGATTTCTTAGTTAAAACAAACGAATATGGAGATAGAATTGTTGGTTCTTGTAATAAAGAAATGCAATCTGGTCAGATAATCCTTTTAGGAGATTCAGGTGTAGAAGGATTTCAGGTTAAAGATTCAGACACTATTGCAGGCAAGCTCCAGTCTTTATATTGTGATGAAGGTTTAAAAGTAAGTAATTTAGGGGTAAGTGCTTACTCACCTTTTCTTTCTTACGTTCAGATTTGTCATAGATTAAAAAATAATGATTTAGTTCTAGAAAAGTCTAAAGTAAATAGAATCGTTCACATTCTCTCAGATAACTATCCATTAACCGATTATGATTATAAAAATTCATTGTCATCTTCAATGCCATGTCCAATCGTTAGCACGAACAATAAGCTTTCGATCTTACAAATTGTCAGTCGCCACTCATATCTAGCTAGATACCTGCAGAGATTTAGGTTGACACTAGAAGTGCTAATAAAAAAAGATAGAAATGTAGGCTCAGATATCTCTAGTAATAAAAAATTCACACCTTCAGATAAATGTAATCAAAGAGATGATCAATTAATAAAAACAAGTAAATATATAAAAAAAATAAAAGATTTATCTACCTACTATGATGCAGATTATTTTCTTTCGGCAATTCCCTCTGACTCCCGAAAAAATAAATCAACAAATTATAGTTGCACTCTAAAAATCGCTAAACTCTCTGGAGTAAAATTTATTTCTGCTCCATTAGAATTATTTGATAATCCACAATCATATTACTTTGAGAAAGATATACATTTAAATTCTGCTGGGACTGTTTTTTTTGCTGAAAGTTTATTTGAGCAAATAAATAGTTCTAATACATTATTTCTCGGAAATTAGTAATCGCTAATATCCTTAATTGAAGAATATTTTTACAACTTATAATTTTTTAAATATTTGTTCTGAAGTTCTTTAGCTTTAGCTTCAACTTTTTCTTGAATTTAAAAGATTGGCTTATTTTGTGATTGTGCAGAATCATTATATTAGTTTTATTTTAATTTGATTGTTTAAATTTATTTAATTGATAGATTCTTTAATTTTCAAATCTTGATTTTTATTAAATATTATTAAAGAAAGCATTAGACAAAATGATAATGGAATTCCTACTGCAAAAATTGAAAAATGAGGCATCTCTGTCATGCTCAATAAAACATAATAAAGCCATGATATGAAAGAAATTTTATTTAATTTTTTTGAAATTTCTTGATTAATTTTTATTTTACTAAAAGCCTTTTTCTTGCATAAATAAATGATTAAAATTAAAGATAAAAATATAAATAAAATAATTCCAAATTCTTCTAATAATACAAGAGGTAAAATTACTTTTTCAGTTGGGCCGCTTATAGGCAAAGGTCCTATGTAAGAAAACTTTTGAGTCCAAGGGAAAGAGAATGATCCAGGCACTATTCCAGTTGGTTGGATACCAAAACCAACCCCAGTAAGAGGGTTACTTATAAAGTTATAAAATTGATTAATAACAAGTTGGCCTCGCGACATTTCATAGAGTTTAAAAATAGAGAGAAAATTTTCAGAATAGTTTTTTAATATAAAGGAAGAAATTGTCGCAGGATTTAATAATGAAATGATTGCCAATAATGAAAAAGTTAAGCCATTCGTTTTTATCATTCTATAAAAACCAAAACTAATAATATAGGTAAGAAAAATTACTAGCATTGGGCCTCTCGCATCAGTTAAAAAACATATTCCAAGAAGTAACCATTCTGAAATTGATATAAACTTTGTATCTCTAATAGTAGAAATTATAATTTTTAAAAATATTAAGAAAGATATAATTACTGCTAAGGCAATAGACCCTTTTATACATAAGGCGAGTCTTCCATCCGGATCTTGTAAGCCAACTATTCCTAAAGATATTAACCTTATTAGTGATCCACAAAAGATAAATTGTATAAGGTGGACATATGTAAACTCTAGAAAATTTGTTAAACCAGAAAGATCACCTTTTTCATCAATATTAATAAATTTAGTAAGAAGTTCATATATCAAAAAAATAACTAGTAAAATAATTGAAAATCTAAATATTGAAAATAAATAGTTACTTGAGAATAGTAATGAATGAATATATACACTAGCGATTGGAATTAAAATTATCAAATTTATTTTCTTTCTAATTTTAAACCATTTGATTGAACTAATTACAATTAATGGCGTAATTATTAGCGGAATTGATAATATACTATTTTCATAATTGGCAAAAGAAGCGGCTATTGATGCCAACAATAAAGAATAAATAGCATATTTGTAAGATTTTAAGTTTAATAAAATCAAAATTAGCGATGTAGAAATCGAACCAAAGGATCCAAAACACAAAAAAATAGCAATTAAAGAATTTAAGAATATTATTTTCTTTTCGAACTTAAACATTTTTTGTAAAATTTTTTCTGAATTTTTAAAGCTTTTAATTTTAAAAAATAATTCTTGAAGAATCTTAAGTTTTGTTTGAAAGCATGAAATTAAATAAATACCAAGAACAAAATTAATTTTTTAGTCTCAATTCAAGTTACATACATATATAAAACCAATAACTTTGCTTTGATATATTTTTATGTATTTATTTAAAATAATAAGTTGCTTATTATTAAATTTTTCTTCATTAACTAAAATAATTAGCTTATCAAAAAAATTTATTTGTTTCTCATCATTTATTTTTGCGATTGGAAATTTATTTAAAAAAGTTTGTATTTTGCTCTTACTAAGGTCTTCAATTTCTGCTTCAACCTCACTGCAGTCTACTAAACCTATTTTAGAATCTTCATATAAATTTAAAATACTTGAAATTATTTTTTGACTTAATTGAATCTCATCTATGTAAATAGATTCTAAATAATTACAATTTATTCTAGATTTTATTTGTTTTAATTCAAAAATTATTCCTTTTTTTTGCTCTTTATAAAAAGCTATTAAATAACTTAATAAAAATCCTAATAATAATGCACTTAAAGTTAATTTAGTTCTTTGTGGACTAACTCTATTTTTATCAATAGTTGGTTGTGAAATCATTTTCCAAGCATCTAATTGTTTAAATTTTTCTAATTGGAACATTGCATATTTATTCTCAATACTGTTTAATATTTGTTCATCTCTATTAGCAATATTTCTTAATTCTCTATATTTTAATAGAATCTCATTTGGTCTTTTTAATGCATTTCTCAAATTTTCAATTTTTCTTTTTAAGACTTTTAACACTTGAGAATTCTCTTTTAAAACTGATGATAAATTAGTATATTCAGCTTCATATCCTTCAAGTATTCTGAATTGATTTTTAAACCTTTGGCCTGCTTCTTGTGAACTTTTATTTACACTTGAAGAAGAATTTTTAAATGATTTGATGAAATCACTATCTACTGATTTTTCAAATTCAAAACTACTATTATTTACTGTATTTTCTAAATCAACAAAACCATCAATATCTCCTAATCCATTTTCTATGGCAAAGAGATTCAATTCTTTTCTTGATAACCTTGCTTTTTCAAAATAAACTTTTTGTTGATTATTTAAGTATTCAATTGTCTTATTTAAAGTCTTTTCTTTATCACTTTTTGAGAACTCTTTATATTTTTTAGATATCCTGTTAAGAACATTTATAATAAAATCTTTTTCATGATTTTGATAACTTATTGTGAGAACATTTGTTCCCTTTTTAAATGAAATATTTAAGTTTTTATTTGTCCAACTTTGATAATCTAAATTATCTTTTCCATTTATAGATGGATCATTTTTTTTTACAAAGTCAAATACTGGAAGTAATACTGAAGGACTTCTTAAAACAACTTCCTGAGTTTTAAGATTTGGAATGCCGCTAGCTAGACTAGTTAAATCTAAAAAACTGTCACTATTATAAGGATTTGTTTTAGGTGCCTCATTACTTTCAACAATAATTTCAAAACTACCTTTATAAATTGGTTTAATAAAATAAGAGATTAATATAGTACTAATAGTAGCTGCGCTAGTAATTAAAGTGATAAATCGAAAATTTCTTTTAAAAATATTAAAAAGAGTCAAAAATTCTAATTCTTCTTCCTGATAGGGATTCTGCAAATTTTTATTAATGTTATTCATATTTATTCAAAGATCTTAAATAAGGTTAATCCTGTGAGAAATGGGCTAGATAAATCTTGTACTAAGGAAGTCGACTTACCTATTATATTTTGATTTACATGAATAATATCCCCATCAAGAAGTATTGGATTTTTTTTAGAATTAACTTGAGCTTCAAAATCCATTGCGAAAGATTTTTTTTCTGCTTTACCATACTCATTAAATCTCATATGTGTTATTTGACCTGTAAATTTCTTTTCCCCTCCAGCTTTATATATTGCCTCAATTAATGTTGATCCATGAATTAATTGGTATTCTCCGGGTACACTAACATTTCCAGAAATAAATACGGTTAAGAATTCTGGGTTTATGTTAGTTTTTTTAATAGCTAAAATTTGTTCTTTTATAATCTTATCTCCTTTTGGAACCACAATAGTATCACCATCTCTTAATTGAATATTCATATCTTGATTACCTTCTATAAGTAAAGAAAGGAAATTAAGTTTCGCTTTTATTTTCCCACCCCCATTCGAAATTGAATTTTTTCTTATTACTTTAATATTTGATAAATCTGCATAATTTGAGATGCCTTTTGTTTGTTTTAAAGCATCAAATATATTTGGAGGTTTATAAGCATTTACTTGTGATTGATCATCTAAATTAATATAGTTAAGTTGATATAATCCAGGTCTATTAACTTCTCCTGTAATAAATACATTAACAGGTCTATAAGAATTAATTTTAAATGTCAAATTTGGTTCAAAAATATATTCTTTATACTCATTATTAATAAAATTCTTTAATTCCTCTAAAGTCTTGCCAGTAACATATATTTTTTTAATTTCAGGCAAATCTAAGTAACCATTAATATCTACATTGTAAACTCTAGAGAAACTAGGAATCCCAGAAAAGTTTATGTATAACGTATCTCCAGGCCCTAACAAATATTCTGTATTATTAGTTTCTCTTAGATTTTTGTTATTAAGTATTTCATTATTTGATATTTCTTTAAAAAATTGTTCACAATAAATTGGATTTCCAAGAATTATTAAACTAAAGAAAATAAATAAAAGAGGAGCTTTACTTACTTTCAATTTTTTTAACACGTTGTCTAGATTCAATACTAAGAATATTAACACAAATAGTAAATTAGTTTAAAGATTTATTCAAATTTAAAATGTAATTCTTATCTCTTAATATTAATTAAAAACCATCAATAATATACATTTATATTAAATGGGTAAATAAAAATTTATTTAAATTATGCTTTTTAGAGAAATTCATGGGAATGAAAATTAATTATAAGATCAAATATATGACGATTAAAAATTTTTGTTACCTTTTAAAATCTGAAAAATATTAATTTAACTTTTATGACTAAATAAAAAATTATAATTAATTATTTATCTTATAAAAATATCTATTTAAAAATTGATTTTTAATATTTAAAGTAAAATATGAATTAAGAAATTTATTACTAGGATGCTAATAATAGTTATCAAAAAAACAAAAATTAAATTACCTAAAAAAATTTTTAATTTCATGGTTTTAGATAATTTAAAAAAGTTATAAAATAGATTTAAAAACTATTTAAGTAATTCGAAATCTATACTTAAATGAAAGTTTTCTAAAAAGAGATGAAAGAAATTGCGAAAAAGAAGAATAATGAGAAATACATAATTGTTGTAGCTCATCCAGATGATGAAACCGTTTGGGCATCTTCTATTTGTGAAAAAGCTTCAAAAGTAATAATTTGCTTTTCAGAGGATGAAGCATCCCCAAAAACCTCCAAAGGAAGGAAAAACTTTTTTAAAAATTCGCCAGATAATTTTCATTGTCTTAATATAAAACAACCACTTCAAAAGAGTGTAATTTTTACACCTAATAAATATCATATTCGTAATTGCATATCAGATCCTAGCTTTCAAAAAATCAAAAATATTCTTCAAGAATTAATAGATTGTCCAGTTGTTTATACCCATAGCTATTGGGGTGAATATGGACATCCTCATCATATTGCTATTCATCTGGCTGTAAGGAATATTTGCAAAGAAAAAAAAATTATATGTAGGACTTTTTCTTATTTTAACTTAAGAACATACTTTATAAGAAATTATTTTCTAAAAAAAAATAACATTATTGTAGAAAGAAAAAAAGTCTCAAGAAAACTTTTTTATTCTCTTAGAGATCAGTATATATCATCCAATTGCTGGACTTTTTCAAAATCGTATTTACCACCAAAATATGAATATTTTTACGAAATAAATCAATCTAAGAGAAATAGTAATTTCCAAACAAAGAAAATACCTGGGATTTATATTTTTTGGGGAGAATTACAGTATAAATTAAACTTCCACCATATATATACATCAGTGAAAGACTTTAGATTTTTCTTTTCCATTTTAATTATAGATTTAGCACTTATGCCTCCTTATCTTCTTAAATATTTTTTTATGAAACTTCTAAAATTAAAATAAAAAAATATGTTTAATTAAGCTAGTGGTAAAAATGCAATAAAATATTTCTCTAATTTAATTTAACTAAATTTATAAAAATTTTTTATAGTTGTTAATCATTTATTTTTTGTCTAAGCGAAAGTAAGAAAAAATCTCTAAGTCACATAAATAATTCAGCTAAACTTTTCAAAATCAATTTAAAAAACTATATAAGTTAAAAAATTTTTTATATATAATTAATATAAAATCTAAAAATGAAATTTACTGTAGTAAGCCACGCTTGCTTATATGTTGAGTACAAAAATGTAAGGCTTTTAATTGATCCATGGATAATTGGCTCTTGTTATTGGAGAAGCTGGTGGAATTATCCTGAAGTACCTGAGGATCTCAAAAGTTCTATTAATCCGACTCATATCTACATTACTCATCTTCATTGGGATCATTACCATGGACCATCGTTAAGAAAATTTGAAAAATTTAATCCCAAAATTTTATTACCAAAGCACTTTAATAGAAGAATGAAAGGAGATTTAATTAAAGATTTTAATTTTTTAAATATAAAAGAATTAGATCATGGAAAGAAATATAAATTAGAAGATGACTTTCAAATAGCAAGTTATCAATTTAATCCTATGGTTATTGATTCAACTCTTGTTATAGAATCTAACGGCATTACACTTCTTAACTCAAATGATTGTAAAACTTTTGGATTAAGTCTTAGGCAGATAATTAATAATCATCCAAAGATTGATTTCGCCTTTAGAAGTCACTCATCCGCTTCAGCAGTTCCCCATTGCATTAGAGGAATGAAAGTAAATGAGACTGATAGAAAACCTTCAGATTTCGCAGATGATTTTATAGCTTTTAGCAAACAGATAAAAAGTAGTTATGTTATTCCCTTTGCAAGCTCTCATGTTTATTTACATGAAGAAACAAAAAAATTTAATAAATATTATAGTGATCCATCTTATGTAAAAAAACAATTTGATCAAAAAACAAATTCTAATCAGAAATGCGAAATAATGGTTTCAGGAAGTTCATGGTCAAAGAGTCATGGGTTCGATATTAAAAAGCACGACTTTTCTCAGTTAAAATCTGATATCATTAATTACTCTATTAATAATCAAGAAAAATTCATAAAACAAGCTGAAATGGAGATAAAGCAAAAATTAAATAAATTTGCATTTGAAAAATATTATCTTAATTTCTTAAAAGCTTCCTCTTTTCCTTTTAAACTTTTAAAATTTAGATTTGCTTTTCTCATTAACGAGAAGAAAAGCTCTACTAATTTTTTATGTATTATCGATGGAATACAAATTCGCACAAAAATAATTAAAGTTTCATCAGAAGATGAAATTTATAAAAATAACTTAGCATTTGTAATAAAGACTCCAATATATGTTTTTAATGATTGCAATATAAAAAAAATGCATAATACTTTTGCAGCTTCTAAGTTATTAGAAATAATAATGATTGAAAAACATAGTCTCCAAAAACTTAATAGATATTTTAGTTTAGTAGATTTTTATGAAAATGATTCTTTACCTTTAAAAAATTTCTTAAACATAAGAAATATTATTATTATCTTTAGACGTTGGAGAGAATTATTTGATCTATTTTACTATGTAATAACAATAAAAATTCAAAAGAAAAAAATCCATCAGCTTTGGCACAGCTTATAATTTTTAATAGTTAAATTTTTTTATTAAACATTATTCATATAAAAAAAATTTATAGTTAATTTATTTAAATATAAATCACTTTAAATAAATCAGAATAATTTTTATAAATAACAAAATCTGAAAGATACATACTCAGTAAGTTTCTTAAATTTTTATAAGTGGGATAGAAAAATCAAATGTTCTTTGTTGATATATAATATATCCATTGGATTGATATTAAATATAAATATATGCAAACAACAAATATATTCAATAATGATCTTTTTTTAGGAAAGAAGATTTTAATTACGGGCGCCACTTCAGGTATTGGTTATGAAAGTGCCAAAAACCTATCAAAACTGGGTGCTGATTTAATATTAACTGCTAGATCATTAGAGAACCTTAATAAAATAAAGAGTTCTTTGGAAGCAAGATCTAAAGTTATAATTGTTCCAAAAGACTTATCAGAAAAAAATGCTGGAAGCTTATTAATTAAATCCTTACCTGACGAATGGCTACCCTTAAATGGAATTTTTCATGCTGCAGGAAATATATTATTGAAACCACTTTCTTTGTCTAAAAAAGAAGATTTTGATAATCTGGCCCAGGTATCTTTACACTCAATACTTAATATGGCACAATTCATCTCTAAGAAAAAGTATTTTGCTAATGGATCTTCTATTGTCTTAATGTCTTCAGTTGTATCAATATTTGGGACTACAGGATTAGGTTATTATGCTGCGATAAAATCATCTATTAACTCTATTTGCAATACGATGGCTATAGAATTTGCAAATAAAGGTATAAGAGTTAATTCAATTTTAGCAGGGGCTGTAGAGACTAACATGCATAAAGAAATTACAGAAAAACTATCTAAAGAATTTATTGAAAAATATGAAAGTAAGCATCTTTTAGGTTTTGGTAAAGCAGAAGATATATCTGAGTTGGTTAGTTTTTTATTATCTCCAGCAAGTAAATGGATCACGGGATCTTCAATAATCATTGATGGAGGATATTCGGCATTTAAATAGAAACTAAATTTCAAAATTCTAAACTAACCTTTTACCTGAAAAAAAATTTTTTAATGATAAAAAATGACCTATAATTTTTATATTTTTTTTGATTTATCATACTGCATGATCTTATAAAAAGATAAAAGAATTATATTAATAAAAATCAAACTATTAAAATAATGGAAGTAAATTTAATAAAAAAAGAAAATTTAAACAATGTAATTTCATTCCTCGCTAAAGGATTTTATAGTTCAAACTTTAATTCTTATCAAGTAAAAAGGTTTTTAAAAAAAGCAAACTGCGAAAAAATTGATTTTTTTGGTTTTTATTTATCAAATTCTAATAATTTAATATTAGGAGCAATCTTAACTCCACTTCAAGGTAAATATTTTTCTAGGCAAAAAGAATTAAATGTAATTAGTCTTATGGCTTGGTATGTTTTACCAAAATATAGAGGAATGGAATCTATTAGATTAGCAAAATTTGCAATAAATTATTTAGATTCTAGAAATTTTATAATTACAAATTTCACCCCAAACAAAGTTGCCAAAAAAATTTTTAATAATTTTGGATTTAAGAATATGGATATTTTGACAGCTCGTTTTTATTGGTTTGAAGGATATAAACATTTCTTATTTTTTTTATTTAAAAAATATCATTTAAGAAGATTATCCCTAAATACAAAATATTTTTCTTTTAGAGAAAATTATAAAGGGGATTTATCTACTTATAAAATTAACTATAAAAATAAAAAGATCATTTTTAAAGCGAAAAGAACTATTAGAAAAAAGAAAATATTTGGATTACAAATAAGTTACCCGGTTTTATATATAACACCTTTAACAAACTTAAAATTTATTAATGAAAATATTGAATTCTTTTCTAGCCTTATTTCTTATTATTTTTTTGTACTTTTTATAGAAATTGATTTAGAAAAAAAGTATTTAGATAATAAAAATAAATTTCACAAAAGATTTAAATCGCGCTATTTAATTTATTCTAAAAATAAATTAATAAGATTTATTCCTTTTTTTGGTAGTGAACTTGTAATGAAGTAATTTAGTAAATCCTAAATAAACCTCTTTATTAGATTAGTAATTAAGAAAAATTTCTTATATATTAAATGTTATTTATATGCAGATATTTATAAAAATAAATGATTTTAATATAACTTTCTGAAAGTTGTAATACATCTTTTAATGTCTTACAATTTTTAAGTTTTTCAACATCGAGAGTAATTTCAAAAAGCTCATCAAATAAAGCTATTGTTGTAATTATTGCTAAAGAATCCCATCCTAAATCATCTAAACTAGCATCTAATGTAGGTAATTTATCAAAATCTAATTCATCAGAAAGCCTTTTAACAAAAAGATTTGCTTTTTGATTTACCATAGTTCAAATTCTTACAGAAGTTATACCCCATGATAGCCCAACTCCAAAACCTACCAGAAGAATATTAAGTTCATTTTTATTAACTTGATTAGTAAGTCCTTCCATAGCTAAAGGGATTGAGCTCGATACAGTATTGCCACAATTCTCTATGTGAATTAATCCCTTTTCTGATATTCCAAGTTTTTTATAAAGCCTTTCTAATATAAATTTATTAGCTTGGTGAAATACAATATGATCATAATCTTTTAACTCTTTACCTGAATTTTTTAAATAAGAATAAATAGCTTTTGGAACTTCACTTAAAGTGAAAGACATTACATTTGCACCATCCATAGATAAAGACTTCCATTTATTAGTGGATTTTCTAAAACCTGCAAAATCACATTTAATAAGGCCAGATTTACTACCATCAGTACCAAATTCAAACTCTCCAATTGCCGACTTTTCACCTTGCCCAATTATCGTAGCTGAAGCACCATCTCCAAAAAGTGTAGAAACACTTGCGTTATAAGGATCTATTAACTTTGTATATGTGTCCCCCGTCAATAATAAAATATTTTTAATAGATTTATTATTAATTAAGTTATTGGCTACAAACAAACCGTATATATAACCTGTACAACCCTGATTAATATCAAATGCTCCACATTCAGTTTTTAATCCTAATGAATTATGAATTTCACATGCACTTGTGGGTAAACATTGATTTTGAGTTTGCGTAACAAATATAAGCATATCTATTTCTTTTTTGGATATCTCAAAATTATCAAAAACCTTTTTAGCAGCTAAGATTGCAAGATCAGCAGAAGTTTCATTTTCTCTTGATTTAGATCTTTTATTTATACCTGTTTTAAGAAATATTTTTTCAGGGGACCAATTTTTAAAACGATTTGATAATTCTTCATTAGTTATTTTATCTTCAGGAAGATAAGATGCTATCTTTAGAATCTTTGCCATTTATTAAAAAAAACTTTATTGGATTTAATTAAATGATAAATGAGAAATGACTAAAGTAAAATAAAATAAATTCATCTATTTAATTTTTTATTATTTTTAAAGTAATTTTTAATAAGAATATATGAGCAATAAAAATACGCTTCAATTATGGTTATTACCAATTAATAATGAGAAAAAATTAATAACAGATTATGAGGAAAATTTATCTAAAAAGTTACCTCCTAAAAGTTCTAAGAATTTCATTTATACAAGAGGATGTGTTAGAGAAGTTCTGGCTGATTTTTTTGGTATTAACGTATTAAGTGTGCCATTAGAGGCTTTACCAGGTAAAGCTCCTAAATTAAGAAACGACTTAGGAAATATATCTTTTAGCCACTGTAGAGATGCATTATTAATTGGCTGGTCAGATATAAAGGTTGGTGTGGATATTGAGAGGAAAGATAGAATTTTAGGATCCTCTCCTATTATTAAACGCTTTTATTGCCAAGAAGAAAAAAAAGAATTAGAAACTCTTAATCAAATCAATCAAAAGCAAAAGGTTCTTAAGTTTTGGACAATGAAAGAAGCAGCAATTAAGTGGCAAGAAGGTTCTATTTTTAGAGATTTACCCTATTGGTTAATTAGAGAAAAGCAAAATAAAATTTATCACAAGAAACTTGAAATTCTATTGAATATTAAATCATTAAACTATAAATACTTTTCTTTAGCAATAGCTCATAATTCAAATAATCTTGAAATTAAACCTTTAATAAAATCAATCTAATATACATTGATAATATTAAAATTCGAAATTAATACTTTCGAAATACTATTTAAAGTTTTTAAAAAGAAGATTTAATTTCTAAAGATTATTATTAAATTTTCTAAAATAATTTATGTTATTTTATTTATAAATGTAATTTAAACTTTATAAATAAAAATGATTAATTTCAAAGTCAGGAATGCTATTCTTAATTAATAAGAGCATTAATTTTCATGAGTAAAAGCGACTCAAATGTAACTAGAGTTTTAGCTAATGATGGTTTATCTAGTGAAAAATTATCTATTTTTCATTTATATGAAAATCAGTGTGTGAGTTTAAATAGAATTAGGGAATTACATGGCAATGAATCTTGGGCATTCAGAATTGCATATAACAATAAATTTGGTGGTGTGATAATTCAACAACAGCCAGGTGAAGGAAATAGAAAACATTATCATCCTGATGCTGATGAAAATTGGGTAATTATGGATGGCACTTGGGAATGGTGGATAGATGGTGTTGGGACAAAAAAAGTAAAAAAGGGTGATATAATAGTTGTCCCAAAAAACACATGGCATTTAATTAAGTGTATTGGTGACAAGCCAGGAGTACGATATGCCATAACAGTACCTGACGTTAATCATGTTTATGAAACAGAACAATAATATTTCATTTAACTTTGAATCAAAGAAAGTACTCGTAATTGGCGGCAGTAAGGGTATTGGGAAAGAAGTTTGCAAACAATTTGTTGATTCAGGAGCACTTGTATATTCTGTTTCAAGAACTTCCTGTAACTTAAATAAAGTTATTAATATAAAATGCGATATTTCAAAAACCTCAGATATCGATATGTTATTCAAGAAAGTAAAAGAAGTTGATTTTTGTATAAATGTTGCAGGTACAAATTTATGTGAACAGATAGAAAATATAAGCGAATCTGAATGGGATAGAGTTTTAGATGTCAATCTAAAATCCTTTTATAAAATTTGTAAGAAAGTAATATCGATAATGAAATTGCGAAATGGGGGGAGAATCGTTAATGTCTCTTCAATAGCAGGTAGATCCAAAAGTTTAGTTAGTGGCGTCCACTATACTGCTAGTAAATATGGAATTATTGGTTTAACTAAGCAACTGTCAAAAGAGGTATCAAAAGATAATATTTTAGTTAATTGTTTATGTCCCAGCCAAACATTGACCGAAATGTTAGAGGCATCTATGACTAAGGAGGAACAAAAAAACTTAGAAAATACAATTCCTATTGGCAGAATTGCTTCACCAAAAGAACAAGCTTTACCTATTTTATTTTTATGTTCTAGTGCTGCCTCATACATAACTGGCTCCACATTAGATGTGAATGGAGGTCAACTTTAAATATGAGAGGAGGGAAAACAACTGCTCTAATTGCAGTAAGAGAAGGTTCAAAAAGAATTCATAAAAAGAACATAAGAAACTTTGCCGGTTCTTCTCTTCTAGAAATAAAAATTAAGCAAGCTTTAGCAGCTAAAGGAATTGACGAAATATTAGTGAGTTCAGATTCAGATGAAATGCTAGATCTGGCAAATTCATTTAATGTTAAAACCATTAAAAGACCTGCCAAATTTTGTTCCAATTCAATTGAAATGAAAGAGGTATATAAACATTTAGCAGAAAATTTAGATTGCGATCATGTTGTTTACCTTCATGTAACAAGCCCATTATTAAAAATTGAGACGTTAAATGAGAGTATAAATATTTATAAGAATCTTGGTCCTGAATTTAGTTCTTTAGCATCAGTAGAACATATTATGAAATATATTTGGTTTGAAGGAAAAGCTATTAATTACGATCCTAAAAATCATCCAAGATCTCAAGATCTTGATAAATACTATATTCTTAATTTTGCAATAAATATCATACCCAAGATAGAAATGATTAAAACAAAATCTATTCTTGGAGATAATTTTTATCCTTATTTTATAAGTGAAATTGAATCCATTGATGTGGATACAAAAGTTCAATTTGAAATGGCTGAATTTATGTATAAAAAATTAAAGGTTGATATCTAGAATTTTTTAAGCTGAATAATCTATCCTTTCATTTGGATTTTCTGTCGCCTTGTCTATTGATGGGCAGATAAACCCAGATCCATGAATTAATTGATAAAAAAGCAATAAGGTAAGAACTTCCCCTGTATGATATTCGTTTAAGAACAAAGAAACAACATTGTAGTTTCCTTCAATTTTTGGAGAGCTTGCACAAATTAATCCAGCTTTGAGTCCTTTTGATAAAGCATAATCCAGAGCAAGACAGATATTTTTAGAATTCCCTGCACTACTTATACCAATTAGCATTGTTTTTGAAAGATTTTCAGGAAACTGTCCTCTTAATGAAATATCAACCCACTTTTGAACCCAATCATCATGGGAAATATCATTAATTAATGAACTAGCTAGAATCCCACTCCCTGGAGCAGCAGCCGATTTGTTAGTCAAACGAGCTATATCTATTGATGCATGATCTGCGACAGCAAGATTACCTCCATTACCCACGATCAGAATTCTATTGCAACTATTAAAGTCAGATTGCAATTTATTCCATTCCTTAGTTTGCAAAATATTCTCAAATTTTTTATCAAAGCCCTGTACATTTAATGATGATAAGGGTTTGTTAGCTATGGTCATATTCTTTAATCTTTATTTATTATATCTTACCAATTTATCATAGAATAATGAGGGCGCTATTTCAAAGATCATTTGCTAATTATAAAATGATTACTCATATTTTTGATTGTGATGGAGTTATCACTGATACTAATAACTTAAAGAAAATAGCTTTTCAAAAAGTAGCAGAGAAGAATTTGCCTAAAAAATATATACCTTATTTATTGGATTTTCATTTAAAAAATGGTGGTAAATCAAGATGGGAAAAATTTGAATATATTAAGAAAAAGTTTATATTAGATGATTTTGATGTGGATGCATCATGTTTAGATTTTGCAGATTATGTAGAAAAACAAATGTATAAGGAGGATTTAATCCCCTCAGTTAAGGACTATATTAATGAAATAATTAAAAGTCATAATAACTATATTTATGTAGCCTCTGCAGGCGAAACGGATCAAATAAAAAGACTTATCAAACACCATAAACTTTGTATAAAGGAGGAAAATATATTTGGCTCCCCTTTACCAAAGTTAGAGATTGTCAAAAATATTAGAAATAAAAATATAAATAGAAAAATAGTTTTATATGGTGATTCTCTTCATGATGCTGAATGCGCTTTTCAAATAGATGCTAAATTCGTCTTCATTTATGGCTATACAAAGCAGAAATTAGAAGATTTCACGCATAAGTATGATGTAAAAATAACTTCAAAAGATTTTTCAAATCTAACAATTAATCAAATATCAGCTTTATTTTCATGAAATATATTTTATTTGTTTTATTTAAAATACATAGAGATTTGATTAAAAAATAAGGAGCCTCAAGGTGGTTAATTAAAAATTAATTATCAAAATAACTTCACTTAATAAAAATTTATATCTTTCAAAAATTTTCTTTTAAAAGTTAGAAAAAAATTTATTTTTAATAATCATTTATTTAAAATAGACAAAAAAATCAAGAATTAAGAGGCTAGATTAATCAATCTAAATATCATTATAGTTTTTGAATTATATTCAAAATTTGATCTAGATTTTTTTCCTTAGTGAATAATTCTTTATATAAATTTAAACAGTTTTCCTGATAAATATTAAAGTTTAATTTAAATTGATTAGATATCCAGTCATCTTTGTTAGGTTCAATGGATTTATTAATTACTAAACCAATATTATACTTTTTTACAAAATAAGCTAAATAATTATTCTCTAAATAATCTGTTATCACTAATATAGGAGATCCAAGAGATACAGCAGTGGCTATTCTACTTGGAAATGCGCAAAGACTAACCACCTGAGATAAAGGAACAATAGTAATTGATGGCCCCGCATAAACTTTGGAAAGATCATCTGCTTTTATAATATTATGCAGATAAACATTTCCTAATTTTTTTAGTTGATTATAAACATCAATGTGATAGCAACCTCTTGTATACATATGAAGTTCTTCAATTAGCTTACTTTTTTTAAGAATATTTTCTAATGATTTTGTTGTTTGCTTATAGAGATGAGGTTTTCCTAAATTTCCAATTATAAACATTTTTATTTTGGTTTTATCCGTCAACTTTTTTGAGATATGTGAATCTATAAAATTTTTATCAACAAGACTCCAATTATTTATTACTTTCACTTGATCATTAGCTAAATTATACTTCCTAACTAACTTTTCTTTAATTGGTTCGCAACAAGAAATAGCCACATCAAACTCCTTATAAGTTTTCTTATAAATTAAATTCAAAAAACTTATAAAAATATTTTTTATATTTTTTAAGTTTTTTTCTTCTCCCAATAAATCTGGATATATATCCTGTCCTAGCAAAACTTTCTTTATAATTTTTCTTTTAAATAGTTCTTTTAATTTAGTAATTAAAATTATTGGAGGTAGGATTATTGGAGGAGAGGTACAAATGAGAAATACTTCTTTTTTCCTTTTTTTAAAAAATAAATATATTGTTATTGATAAAGAAAAACTAATAAATTTTATTAACTTCAAAGATATTATTTTTGAATTTGTAAAGAGAGAGGGTAATCGAACAATGTTTAGATTTTTGTTAACCTTTTCAAAGGTGGGATTTTTTGAAAATATATTTTTTGCACATACTACTGTTACGTTATTTTCTTTAGATAAATTTTTCGCAATTTGACTATTGTATTGAGAAGTTGAATCTTCAAAATAAAAGCTGTCAGTGAATAAAACTAAATTCTTCTTTTCCAAATCCTTAAGAATTAATGCGATAAAACCATTTCATACATGCAACTGTTTTCTTGATATCCTCTGCAGGGAATACTTTTGGATCATGTTCTAAATCTTTAATAGCTCTAGAGAAATCTAATATCTTAGATTTTACCACAGCTGTAATTTACTTATTGGATTCAATAAATAGATTTTCTTTTTGCAAAGGTGATATGTACTGTATTAATACTGCTCTATATTTGCCTTTAAATACAAAAAAGCTACCTCCCGATAATCCAATCAATCCGTATTTTTTAATCATAAAAGCAAGGTCTTTATCGCTCCCGAGACCTCCTAGAGCTGTAAGAGGAATAGAAACATTTCTGTATATTTTATCCAAAATAAAATCATCGTAACCTTTTAGGGTTCCATCCCTATCAATAGAATTAACTACGATTTCACCTGCTCCCAATGATTCCATTTTTTTTGAAACTTCTAAAGGATCTAAACCTGTATTTTTAGTGCCGTTCAAAGTGTATAGATGATAATTTTGTTTACGAAATCTATTTTTTTTTATATCCATGATAAATACAATACTTTGGTTTCCAACTTTTTTTGAAGCTTCACAAATTAAACTAGGATTCTCTATCGCACCAGAACTGATAGCAACTTTTTCTACTCCAAGGCTTATTATCCTCTCAACTTGACTTACCTTTTTTATACCCCCTCCGTAACATAGAGGCATTCGACATTGTGTTGCTATTTTTTCTATAAATTCATAATCTGGCTCTTGATTTAATTTTGTTTTATCAATATCTATAACTATTAATTCATCAACTTCTTTCTCATTAAAAATCCTCACTGCATTTAAAGGATCACCCACATATTTATGCTCTTTAAAATTTATTGTTTTGTAGAGTCCACCTTTATGAATTAGCAGACATGGAATAATTCTTGGTCTTAACATTCAATTTTTGCGAAATTTTTAAGAAGATAAGTACCATTACTATGACTTTTTTCAGGATGAAATTGAACTCCAAAGATATTATCTTTGCATATAGCTGAACAAAATGTTAAATCATAATCAGTTTTAGCGATAATATTTTCTTGATCAAAAGGTTCAACATAATATGAATGTAAGAAATAAAATAAAGGTTCATTTAAATTAGAAATTAATTTACTTTCTCCAATCTTTTGAACTTTGTTCCATCCCATATGTGGCAATTGAGGATATTTTCTAAGTGATTTTGAATCTAAACAATTCTTTAAATCAGATGATAATGGTCCCAAACTTCTCTGATTAAACTTTTTTACTTTACCTTTTATCCAACCAAGACCAGCAAGTTTACCTTCTTCACTACTTTCTAACATCATTTGAAAACCTACACATATGCCTAATACGGGCACTTTTTTGTTCAATACTAGATTTTCTAGTTCACTTCTCAAACCTGAATTGTTTAATGAAGTCATGGCACTATCAAAAGAACCAACTCCAGGTAATATTATTTTTGTTGATTTAGAAAGTTCATTTGGGTTTGAGACTATAGAAATATCAATATTTAATCGGTTGAAAATATTATAAAAGGCCTTTATATTACCAGAACCGTAATTTAAGATACTCAACAAATTAATATGCTCCACCTCTTCGGGTTTTTGCAAACTTACTTAAAAACTTCTCTCCAATTTTAAAAATAAATCTGCTATTCGGATAATCCCAATAATATTTTTTATCCATTTTTTCATAGAATTTAAGTTCTTCCAAAGTGATATGTAATTTATCAGACATATAAATAAATTCTTCTTTTACCTCTTCTTTCGATAGAGATGGCATCTTCAATTTTTCTAATGCTAATTCTCTGGTCATCTGTCCAGATAGAATTAGACTTGAGAATTGATTTCTTCTCATGTCATAACCAAATCTGTTTGGTAGCCAATAGCCCTCAAAGAAACGAGTAAATCTTGAGTCAAAATGTTTTTGTGAATATGGCTTCCAGCCATAATTTACTATTAGTTCATTAACAGCGTCTTTTTGTTTATAGGGTATGTAGTTTAAAGGTTTAAATACTTTTAACTTTTTTATATAAGGCAAATAAAGCTTGTGATAATAAATATTAGTAAAAGGATAAGAATTCATTCTCACTGTGCCAAATTTAGAAAGTATGCTCTTAACTTGTCTCATATCTGAGGGCCAATAAAGTATTTCTAACGGCATTAATACTGATTCTGTTGATATATTTCCCCCATTAAGGATGTATTTAATGCCCTCTTTTTTAGCAAATTTATACAAAACACTTATAAAAGCCATATCTTGAGGAACATCTAAGTGAGGTACTCCTGATTTAAACATCGCCAACTGAAAGTCTCTCATTTCTTCCCAGTCAATAACTTCTGTATATAAATCAAGAGATAATTTATCTACTAAACAATTAATGTTATTAACTGCAATTTCTGTATCCCAGCCACCATCTACATGAAATACAAGAGGTCTCAAATTATATTCAGTTACAACTTTATGCAGCATATAAGAACTATCAAGACCTCCACTTAGGCCAAGGATGCAATCAAAATCTTTACCTTTTCCTGACTTTTGAATCTTTTCGATCATTGAACTGAGTTTTCTTCTACCATCATCTCCTTGGTACCAATTTTGCTTAATAAAATTATGGTATTCCCAATAGTGATTTGATATCCCATCATCATCAAAAGTTATTCCAGGATCCGAAGTATCCATGACTGTTTTTCTACATATCCTGTATTTTTGGGCCAATTTCTTCATAGAATAAAATTTACTCCATTAATAATATCTTTAATAATTGAGAAAGTATTTAAACTTACGTAGTCTTTGCAATAGCCAATAGGGTAAAAGCAAAATTAAAAATATTTTCAAAAAAGAATTTATATTAAACTTTGAGAAAGTTTTAGCAAGATAATGCAAATAATTCGACTTTTCTGAATTTGAATAATAATTTAAAAAAGAAGTATGCAGTTTAATATTAAAATTTTTTGTTTTATACCACTTAGATTCATGATTTTCTAATATTTCAAAGTGTTGTGCAAGTAATTTTCCCATTAACCTAGAAGAATATCCCGAGGAATTAACCCTATAATAATAGCCTATGAATCTATCCTTAGAAGCAATAATATTTTCAAGAGTTAAATAATTAATTTGAGGATCATATGAGATCATATTTTCGAAAAGTTTTAAATTTTTTAAGTATTTTGCTCTGTATATCGCCTTACCATAAATAATTGTTTTAAAGTCAGAAAGATCTTGTAATGAAAAAAAGATATTTTTCTTTTTGAATTTTTAAATTGATTCATTCTTGGAATTGTATTTTCATTAAAAACAATTTGATCGCAAAGGGGAAAACTACATCAGGATTTTTATTTAATACTTTTAATTGATGTGAAAAACGTTTTTGATTACTAATATGATCTCAAGGTTGAATTACTAAATAGTTGGATTATATACATTTTATTAAATATGCGATTTGTTTTACTATCCCGCTATTTTTTTTTTGAGTGTATCACCTAAAAGTTTGATTCTTAATCAAACTGTCTAAACTTTATAAAGTATTATCGGTTTAACAATCATCAAATACTTTCAAGTTTAATTCAACATTTTCTTGATTTTATAATGATTTAATATTAGCTTGTATAAATTTAGAGGAATTGTACGTAAAAAGAAAGCAATCTATTTTATTTTTATAGTTATAGGATTTTTGCATAATTAAATTTGTTTATTATTTTGTAAGTAATTCACATTCATCTAGAATTAATTAGGTTTAGTATCAAGAGTAAAAGATATTAATTCGTCTTCTGCTTTTTCCCAAGAGGGAAATGCATCAATATTAAATCTTTTAAGAGGAGGATTGTTTTTTATTATCCAATTAATTTTTTCTTCAATTTCATTAGTCTTAGAACCATCCACCAAATAAATATTATTGAGATTCATAGAAACTTCAGGTAAAGCTGAAGAATTTGAGCATACAACGTGGCAATAAGATGCAGCAGCTTCTAAGAGAGTAATACCAAATGATTCACATGCAGAATTAAAGATAAAAATATCAGACTCTTGCATCAAACTTAAAACCTTTTTATGTGGAAGAGCTCCATATATTTTTAATTTTCGAAAATGTTTATTTTTTTCTACCTTTTTAAATAATTTCTCAGCATATTTAGTATTTTTTTCACCTGCAAGAGTTAATTCTAAATTTAAACCTTTATCCAAAAGAGAATAAAATGCTCTTATCACCTCATCTTGTCTTTTATATTCATAGAAAGGAGACACATAAAGTAATTTAATTATTTTTTTATCTGCGATATTAAAATTAACCTCCTCACTAAAATCTTTTTCTTTAGATACACAAATATTTGTTGTATGCGGAATCACTTTGATCTTCGGCAACAAAAACTTTGGCAAGCCTTTTGTTATGCATTTTTTTGAATAATTAGTATGAAAAACAACTTTATCTGAAATTAAAAGTCCAAATTTTTGGATTAAAAAAATTGATATTAATCTCAATAAAGAATAAATACCCTCAGTATATCCAGTCTTATATCCAATTTTTTCAAAAGCTAATAGATCAGTATACAATCTTGTTTGGTTTCTAAACAAATATAATGAAGCTCCATCTGTATTAAAAACAAATGTGTTTTTTCTAAATCCATATAAAAATCCAAAATAAAACAATTCGATAATTAGACTAAAGAAAGTATTATCAAAAAATTTATTGCTAATAACTTTTATATTTGATAAATTATATCTTTTTTCTAATTTTCTTTTTAAAGAAGAATGACAATATATTTTTATTTTTAGTTTATTGTCTTTATAAGTACTTAAGAATTTTGTTAATTCCAAAAGATGTATTATTCCACCACCTGAAATAGTTCTCAAATTATTTATTATTAAACATCTATTTTCCATTTTGATTTTCATTGAAAAAATAAGAAACAAATAAATTAGCGGATTTAGTACTATTGATGCTTTTGGAAGATTTAAAACAAGATTTTTTTAATAAAAAAATTTCATCTTTATTCATTGTGGCTGCAAATCTCATCTTTTCTAATAAGTTTTCATGAGAATAATCTTGAGCAAATTTTAGTGGATAATCATTATCAAAGAAATCAGGAATGCATCCTACGCTGGAGGAGACTATAGCTGGTATTCCAGAAGATAAAAATTCATGTACAACAACACACCATTGGTCTCTTCTACTTGGCACGATGCCAAAACCACCATTTGAAAATAATCTACTAATAAATTTTTGATCTTTATATCCATGAGAATATATATTTAGTTTCTTATCATTGTATGCATTAGTTCCCACTATCTCTAATTTCCAGTGTCTAAATTCCTTTCTAAATACCTTCCAAGCCTTAATTAAAATATCAAGTCCTTTTATATAATCTTCTCTTCCAATAAATATAAAGGTGTTACTATGTGCATCTACATATTCATAATCATTTGATGCAGATAAAGCATTAGGAATTATTTCTGGATCTTTATATCCCATTTTTTTTGCAAATAAATTTGAATAATGACCACTCACCCATGCAAATGGTGCAATTAATCTAAAAAACTTCCCAAACAGAGGTAATAAATATTTATGTTTAATTTTATTTGGGAAATAAATATCATCAAAACCTGAAATGACTTTTACATTTCTTTTTAAAATGCGTACTAAAACAATGCAAAATATATAAGCAAAGTATTGCCATCCAGGGATGAAAATAACCTCTACATCTTTATTAAATAAAGTGATCAATATTTTCTTAAAATTATAAATATAGTTTCTTAAGGATAATTTATGAATTATTAATTCATTCTCTGGATAGTTGAAATAGTTCCCAAAAGAAAATTTATCATTGTTACTCCAAGTAAAAATTTCTAATGTTCTATTGCTATTTATTTTAATTTTTTCGAAAAGAGAAAATGAGTGATTTGATAATATAGTGAAAAGTATTATAATTTTTTTCTTATTTTTCCTTACTGACATATAAATTTTTCAAAGATTTGTTATAAAAATATCTGTAAATTTACAAAAATTAAAAACAACATTATTTCTTGTAATCTTATTATATTATAATTATATAATAATGAAAAAATATATTTACATAACAATAGCTGGATTCTACGTAGGAAGTACTGCAATTCTTGATGCTTTAGAAGACAATAATTTTTCTGTTCAATTTGGTGATTTTGATATATTAAGATCTAAATATGGGTTATTAAAACTTGGGAATACAAAATCAAAACTTACTTTAATTAGATGCTATTTGTATATAATTTTGGAATGTAAAAATATCATTTTCTCTATAATAAAGTTAATTATTAAAAGAAGAGTTTTAAAAAAGTATAGTAAGAGAGAATACTATAGTTTGTATAATAATTGGAGATATTCTTACAAGATTTTTATTTCTATAATTAGTTTCTCAAGCAAAATTTTCATAAAACGTTTCCTTTGTAAAAGTGGCTTATCAGAAAATAATATTAATTTTGAGAAATTAATCTATTTATATTCAATTTATTCGAATAAAAACGTATTTCATAATTGTCATGATTTAAAAAATCATAATATATCAGATTACAAATTAACTACTTTTAATAAATATAAGATTAAGTATATTGTTGTTACAAGAAATCCTATAGATCAATTGTCAACTGCTCTTGATTTTCATGTTAAAGATATAAATGATAATAGATTTGCGAATGTGCTTAAATCGGAAACAGATTATTATGATGACCATATATTTAGACTTAAATATGTTACCGAGATTGCATTAAATATGGCAAGACGAAGACTTAACTTCTTAGAAAAACTTTCAAAGATTAGAGAAATAAAAGTTATTTCTTTTGAAGAATTGGTTTCATCAAATAATTACAGAAAATTTTTATCCAATAAATTTCCAGAACATAAATTTCTTTCTTATCGTAATTTTCAGTTTATTCAGAAAGAATCATCAAAAAATTTATTTTATACAAGTAAAACTCTTAGTAGAGAAAAAATTTATGAAATAATCCCAAGTGAAATAGAAGAACTCACAAAAATAAACTCAATCTTGAGGGAAAAATTTTAGTTAATAAATTGCGCTTAAATCTTTTACTTTTTTTATTTGAAATCAAATTATTGAATTATCATCTAAGGTTGCAATTAACATGAAATTTCCACAAAGTTCTGCAAAATTATCTGCTAGTAATTTAGAAAAAATTTCTAGTGGTTTGTTTTTATGCCAATTAATAGGTAAAAAATTCAGCCCAATGCAGGAAATTATCTCAAAACCGTACTCTGATAAATGTGATTTTAAAGTTGGCACAGTGTACATTCTGACATGATGATCATTATTTCGATATTCCATTGCGCAAGGGTATTTCCCAAATGCTAATTTTAATCTTGATTTTAAAGAGGCAATATTTGGAGTTGAGATAATTAGAAAACCATTTGGATTTAATTTATTTTTACATTGCTCTATAAATTTATCTGTATCAATCATATGCTCAATAATCTCTAATGCAAAAATAATATCAAACTTCTTATCTTTCTCTGGCCATTCATTTTCTGCATTAACTATTTTATATTTCCATTCGCTTCTATATATATCGTCATTTGACCTTAGATCTTCATAATCCCAAGCTTCTATATTATTGCATCCTCTTTCTATTAAATTTTTTTCTAGAAAACCCCGAGAACAGCCAATATCTAAAATTTTTTTATCTTTAAGTAAAATATTATTTTTAACTATTTCATCAAATAATCTTTCAAATCTATAATAATAATTATATTCTTTAAAAAAATACAAAACTTATTAAGCTATAAATAATAGAATTTATACTAACATCTTAGATGGATATCTCAAATTCAAAATCTTTTTTTTTGCAAAAAATTCATATCTAATTATTTATTAGATTATTAAATAATTTATCATTCTTTAAATAAATAAATATTTTATTCAAATATTTGAGAAATCAATACATCTATCCATATACGACATAACTTCTTTACTGTGAGAAATCATAATTACTGTAATATTTTCATCAAGTTTCTTAATAGTATCTAATACATTTTTCTGAGTTTTGATATCTAAAGCAGAAGTAGATTCATCCATTAATAAAACTTTTGATCTCTTATAAAAAGCTCTAGCAATAGCGATTCTTTGACGTTGACCTCCACTAAGTTTTTTACCATCTTCCCCAAAAATAGTCTCATAACCTAGGGGAAAACTCTCAATAAAATTTGAAATCTTCGCTTTATTTGCAGCTTCAATTATTCTACTTTTAATTATCAAATTAGGGTTAGTATTGTATGCTATATTTTCGCTAATAGATTTATCTCTAATAAATATTTCTTGTGGAACGAAAGATATAGATGACTGCCATCTGCCTAAAAGTCCAATATTAGATTTATCAAATAAGTTTTTTCCATTTAAATACAAATTGCCTTGAGTTGGTTTTTCAAGTCCCATTAATATATTTAAAAAAGTACTTTTACCACTTCCACTATCTCCAAATATTCCAATCTTTTCTCCTTTTTTAATTTTTAAATTTAAATTTCTTAAAATATCTTTTCTTGAATTTTGATATCTAAAGTAAATATTTTCAAAAATAATTTCATCAAAAGAATTGATTGGTTTGTAATTCTTTTTATAAATTAAACTTTTCGGCATTTCTTGCGATAATAAATTTATAACACTATTCATATCTCCTACTCTTGCTTTAATTCCTGCCCAACTTGAGAAAATTAGCTGTAATGATGGAAGTATTTTCTGAGCACCTAAAGTAAATGAACCTATTAATGGAATTATATTTGTACCATTTTTATTGAATATTGATAGAGTTAAGACTAAAATCGTCATTATACATAAACCAAATGATTCAAATATATATCTTGGGAAGGCAGCTAAAAATTGACTATTTGCAGTTTTTTGTCTAACTAGTTTATCGGTTATTTTGTAAGAATCTACAAGAAAATTTTGTGATCTATCCAGTAATATATTTTTAATTGAACCAAAACCTTCCCTTAATTCCTTATATTGATTTTTGGTTGCACTTGACACAATAATACTGTTATTTTGTAATTTTTGATTTGTAGCTTTACCCAAAAATATATATCCAGAGATGAAAGCAATACTTAAACTAATAGCAACTTTCCAGCTAACTATTATAAGACTATAAATTAGACATATAGAAATAAATATAGATGTTATTAATTGCAAAAAATTACATATAGCAAAAATAGTTGACTGAACTTGCGCTGTAATAGTCGCAATTATTTCTGAAGTGTTATTGTTAATTTGGATGCTGTAGGGTTGAGATATAGTTCTCTTATAAGCTTCACAACTTAGCTCACTGCCAATATCAGCGGAGAGATAAATACTTAACCATAAATTATATAATCTGATGCAGGATGAAATAATAATTCCTGCTAAGAAAATAAGAGTAATTGGTAATATTAAATTATCGTTATCACTTAAACCAAAAATATCTATAAAAAATCTTACGTAAGATGATTCGAATGCCTTATTTGGACTTGTTAAAACCAACAAAAATGGTAAAGCAGATACGACAGAAAAAATTTCTGAAAACCCACCTAAAATCGTTGTAAAGATTACAAATATTAAATCTTTTTTTCTCTTATTACTAAGAAAATTATATATAAAAGTAATATCTTTTATTATACCGTTTTGATTCTGATTTTTCATTATTTAATTATTTCAAAGCTATTTATTTCATTATTAATATATACAAAAAATTTTTTTTTGATAAGTAGCATAAGGAAGATTTAGTCTATATGTGATTTAATAAATTAAATGATAATTAGTGATATTGTATTTGATGATATATGTAATTAGTAATTAATAATGGGTTTAGAGAGTGTATAAGTAATTAAATTTTTGATTAACTATTTTCATAATTACGTTAATTTATTTATAAAAAAAAAGGAAAAAATTAAGATCTCAAAATATCAGAAATTTTTCTTATTGAATTTGTCCATGTAAATTCATTCCAAAGATTAGATAATTTCTTTCGGTTTTTTAAGTAATTACTGTAATCTAAAGTGTATCTTTTTATCCATTCTGCAACTTCTTCTGGCGGCCTATTAGGTTCAAACAATTTACCGCATTCAGGATATGGAAATGCTTCAGGAATTCCCCCAACTCTATTGGCAATTACTGGTACTCCTAAAATCATGCATTCAAAATTGGAAATACCAAAACCGTCAGCTTTTGAAAATAAACTTCCAAAATGCCAACTTCTAAGTTCGTTTACAAATTTATAAAGACTTTTTGATTTATCTATTTTTCCTAAATAATTAACATAGCTTTCTTTGGGAACTATGTTATGGTCAGGGCCTATTACTCTAATTAAAACTGGAATATTTTTCTTTTTTAGTTCTTTAGCTATTTCAAGTAAAAAAGGGCCTCCCTTTCTTATCCAATCTTTACCTAAGAAACCAATTCTTAAAGGATCATTTTTACTAGGTTTTTTTGGATAGTTTTTATTAAAAGGCAAATCTAATTTCGTTTCATCCAAATTAGCACCAGGCAAAACTACTTTAATTTTATTTGGGTTAATATTATGTTCCTCTATTAATGAGTTTGCACACCAATTTGTCATGCAAATAATATGTTTTGCATTTAAACATGCATTTTTTTCTTGTAGTAAAGCTTTTTTTTGTATCTGTTTCGATAGTCGTTTTTTAGCTCCATAATGTTCAAAATTTTGTCTTGTGCTTACATCAATATATAAGGAAACTGACCAATGATTAGGCCATGGCCAAGCAGGCAATATTGGTTGTAGGCTCAAAATAGATGACCCATTAGGGATATCTACTTGACTCATCAATTCTCTTGCAAAAAATTCTGAATATTGAAAACCTCCGTGCCTATAGCCTTTAAGGTACCTAGAAAGATTCCAAAATATTTTTTTATATAATAATTTTTCTGGTTGAAGATCAAGTCCTGAATATTTATCAAATAAATTTTGTTTTATACCTGTTTTTAAGATGTAATATGGAACATTACTAAAAGTTGAAATATCGTTAGCATTCCCAACACACGCTAGTAAAAATTTATTATCTTTTTTATTAATCATAAAAATTTTTTATTTATACCAAATAATAAACATGCCTTATCACAAGAGTAAACATTAATAAAGATTAATTTATATTGCAAACATTTTTAGAATTTCCTAAAATTTTGTTCTAAATTCTTTGTAAAGAAAGAAATAATATGACCATAATAGTTACTGGAGGGGCAGGATTTATTGGAAGCCATTTTGTAAATTATATCAAGAACTTGGTTGACGAAAAGATAATAGTGCTTGATAAATTAACTTATGCCGCAGACATAAACAATATCCCAAAATCATCACTTATTGAATTTTTATGGTGTGATATTTCTAATGAAGAGCATATAAACTATATTTTTAACTACTATAAACCAAGTAAAGTTTTTCATTTCGCGGCTGAAAGTCATGTAGATAATTCAATAAAAAATTATCGACCATTTCTTGAGTCAAATATTATTGGAACAATAAATCTTTTAAACGCTTCTTTAGCATGTAATTTAAAAAAGTTTCATCATATTTCAACTGATGAAGTTTATGGAACTTTAGATTACGAAGATACCGAACTTTTCAAAGAGAATACTAATTTTGATCCAAGGAATCCATACTCAGCAAGTAAAGCTTCAGCAGAGCATTATGTTAAAAGTTGGAATAATACTTATGACCTTCCATATATAATTACATGCTGTTCAAATAATTATGGCCCTTATCAACATCACGAAAAACTTATTCCAAGGGTTATTAAAAATGCATTATCTAATAAAAAAACTTTTATGTTCGGTGGTGGACATCAAATAAGAGATTGGATTTATGTTAAGGATCATTGTGAGGCTATTTGGAAGATAGAAGAAGATAAATTAATCAATGATAAATTTAATATTGGCGGAGATTGTGAGCTTCAAAATATAGTAGTTACTAAAAAAATTTTAGATTTACTCGGAAAAAATTATGATTTAATTGGGATAAATTATAAGGATGAAGTTCACCCAGCTCCATATTTTAGGCCTGGACAAGATTCTAGATATGGAACTGACTCCACAAAATTAAAAAATAAAACTGGATGGTCTCCTTCAACAGATTTTGATCAAGGTTTAGAAAAAACAGTGAACTGGTATCTAAATAATTTATAAATTAATTTTCAATTTTCCAAAAGAAAGTTAAATTGAATCTAATTTCAAATTCATTTCTATTTCCTGTATTAGCTTAGTAACTTTTAAAGATAAATCCAAATCCTTAAAATCAATTTTTTCTAAAACTATCGCATTTACAAATTTCTGAACCAAATTTGTAAGAGGTTTCTCAAACCCTGCATATAAATAAATATCCTTTTCGTTTATAAAGCTTTTTTTTAGTGAGTACTTACTATTGGAATCATAGATTAAAGAATATTCTTCATAATTGACGGAAAATTCTTTTTTCTTTCTTTTGAGTAAATTGCCAATAGTTAAATTAGCCTTTATACGTGATGGGAACAAGAGTTCAATATTTATTAGTTCACCAGGAATACTATAGTCAAAATTTTTTTCTAGATAACATACTTTATTTACTTTTGGCATTTCTTCCATAATTTTTAGGCACATTGCAATATCATGAGGAGCCCAATCCCATAAGGCTCTAACATCTGGTCTGAATGGTCCATTATTTCCAGAGATGGATTTGATATCTATAAAATCATTTTTTTGTTTTATTTCTTGTTCAAGTTTCAAAAAAGCAGGGTGGTGTAAATGTATATAGTCAACATAAACCAGAGAATATTTTCTTTTTGCAAAATTAATTATTTTTTGAGCATCCTCAACTTTCAGAACGAATGGTTTCTCTATAAGAACTGGAATTCTTAAATCTATACACTCTTTTAGTATTTCGTAATGGGTATTAGGAGGTGAAGCAACAATTATCCCATCAACATTATTGGAAGAAATTATTTTTCTCCAGTCATTTTCTATTGTGCAATCTTTATTTAGAAGATTTTCAGTAATATCATTATTTGATGTAACGTAATTTAAATCTACATTTTTTATCCCTTTAATGGCTTTTACATAATTAGTACCCCATTTGCCTACACCAATTAAACCTAATTTAACATTATCCATCAAACTAGTTAGACTTCAATTAAAAAAATAGTAATTAAAAAAAACTTAAATATAATTTAAGTTGTATTTTTAATTAAGGTTTCCAAGATAATAAGCCATCAGTATTAATCATTTCAATACGTACAACATCTTTTTCATATGTTTCTT